>ERZ781272.51-NODE-51-length-182208-cov-13.425016_pt1 | contig 182208 bp, 147 predicted proteins | sample MGYA00375850_ERZ781272 | MGnify/ENA primary metagenome ERZ781272 (study PRJEB29790, sample SAMN06051246) | human gut metagenome | host: Homo sapiens | place: USA: Cincinnati, Ohio | collected 2013-06-21 | study: EMG produced TPA metagenomics assembly of the Gut...
CGTACTACGTGTAGTTGAGTTACAAGCCCGTGCCTTTAGACATGGGTAATTGACGATTATCTTTTCCTTATCATTCGCAGGCCTGCGAATGCACCGCCTGAGACTGCCGCGATTCCCACGAGCAGACGCAGAGGGAGAAAGAGAGAACGCGGTGACGCGGTATGAATTTCATCTGTTTTGTCAGGAACCGTCTCTTTCACCGTGTTAGCCGGGGCATTAGCCGGTATATCGGAGACGGATTCAGTAGGATCAGACACGTTCTCCGACTGGGAAACTGGTGCTGGGGGCTTGAGTACGGCAGTTTGGTATGGATTGTCGTCATGTTTGTTTGGAACAGTGAAGATGGTGCCGGATTCTGAAGTATTATCTTTTCCGCCCCCGGATTTGGAGGCATTCCTTTCGGTAGTTTTCGTGGGAGGAGCAGTCGGTGTCCCGTTGGGAGGAACCGTCGGTGTTCCGTTAGGTGGATCAGCGGGTGTATTCGTGGGTGGAATCGTCGGTGCTTCAGTGGGAGGAGCAGCCGATGTATTCGTGGGAGGAACCGTCGGTGTTCCGCTGGGAGGAGCAGTCGGTGTATTCGTGGGAGGAGCAGTCGGCGCTTCAGTGGGAGGAGCAGTCGGTGCTTCCGTGGGTGGAATCGTCGGTGCTTCCGTGGGCGGAACCGTCGGTGCTTCCGTCGTCGGCTCTGTTGGATTGGAATCAGGTCTATCCCCCTCATCGTTCTTGTCAAACAATCCTTCCGGTGGTTTCTCAAACCGCTTTCCGCCGCCGCGGTCACCTCCAATATCGGTAGAGTATTCAAACCGTCCTGTTGCTGCATTGTGGGTAACCGTTACGTAAGCAGAGTAGCGCTCCAGATCGGAAGCCTCCGCCTGCTCAATTTGAAAGGAATAGCCCATATGATCCAAGGAGGTATCTTTTAAATAGGAGACGGAGAGAGAATCGTTACGAAGCGCCGTGCTGCTGCTGTCTGTAATGTCATACCAATTTTCGCCCCAGTCGGTGGAACACCAGACAGTCAGACTGGTAAGATCGTCAAATGTCAGAGGGATTGTGTCTTTCTCAGTCACGGAGAAGAAATTCAGCTTCACCTGATTCTTTCCCTCGGGAGTATCTTCCGATGGGGATAAAACAAAATCACAGTTTTCCGAATAAATCGAAATCGTCAGCGTAAGCTCAGGCATGGATTCAAACTTCAGAAGATAACCGTACTCCTCTTTCATTTCGTCAGAGAACTCTCCATGTATGATCGTATCGCCTTTCCGATTCCAATCAACGGCGTCCAGCTCATCCTGATTCCATTCCACCGGAATCAATTTTTTTGCTTTCCACAGGCCGTTCGGTTTGTCCCCATAGAAAACCGAGATTGTATTATAAAAGCCCCAGGCGATATCTTCCTGGCAGCCGATGGCAGCCCGGGCGATGAGCGGCAGGGGATCGTAAACATAAGGGTTGCCAATCCGGTAATCCAGAATCTGGTAAGGACCGTTTTCGCTGGGATCGTCATCCCAGTTACTGTTTCCCCAGTCCGCTCCGCCCATTTCGCCGTCAGACGGAATGATGGAGACGGTTTCAATCATTCCGTCGCCTCCGATATCGGCCTTCACAATGTCGGAATGGTATGACAAAACACCGCCAAGGCGAAGGTCCGTGACCTGGAATAAGCTGTCTTCCTCCACACCGGAAATCGTAAGATGGTCTTCCTCCGCCCATACCCGGTTGTCTCTGGTAATATTGCGCCAGTTTGTTCCGCCGTCACGGCTTTCGTAAAGCTCATAGTTTAAATCGGATATGGTATAGGGGTCTCCATTCATGACATAGGAGAGTGTCAGGATATTCCCGTCTGTTTCAGGAGTAAAGCTCAGCGTGCCTCCCTGGTCCACTTTGATGATAAACGAAAGGAGCGGCGCATGATCCCAGTCGACCGGAACTTCACAGGAAGCGGTATCCAGAATGCCCGTTACCCTGTATTCTCCCTCACGGTTAAAATCCACGCCAGACAGGTCCCAATCTACAGCCAGCCAGAGCGGATCATAAAGAAAACCGTCAGGCCCCTCTAAGTATACGTCGATACAGATTGGAAGCTGTTCTGCATCAGGATTAAATTCGGCCCCCATTTTGACAAGCATCGGCTGAGATAGGCACCAAAAATCATAGGAAGAGACGGTGTAGAGGATGCCGTCTGATTCTGCGGGGGATTCCGCTCCCTTTCCGTCTCCCCGGTCTGGGTCGGAGGCCGCGTTACCTGGAGTGGCCCGATTCTGGTCAGTACTGTCTCCGGTTTCCGTTTCCGTCCCTTTCTCTGTATCTGATGCGGTTTCTGTATCTGTATCTGAGGAGGCGTTGCCTGTATCTGAGGAGGCGTTGCCTGGAGTAGCCGGATTACCGTTTACTGTAGTACGTTTGACTTCCGCCGAGTTGGCGAGAGCACTTACAAAAGTTCCCGCCATGGCGGAGAACAGTACGGTGGCGGTCATCACGGCGTATACTGCAAAACGATGCTTTCTCATGTTTTATCCCCTGTTATAGTAACGGTCAGGTAACGGCCGTATTCTCTCTCAAATGTTTTTTCACAGGTCCGGCTTAAGGGGACCTTATCACCTGAACTTAAGTACAGATCATTTCCATTCCTTTTTGTAATGTAATCCATGTTTACCAGATAACTGCGGTGGGTGCGCAGAAAACGGCTGTCAGAGAGCTGATGCATCACTGCATCCAGTGTGGAGCGGAGCGTGATGTCGGAATCAGCATGAATCACGGTTTGATTCCGGAATACTTCTACAAATCGGATTTCTCTGAGGGGGAGGCGAATTTCCTTCCCTCCCGCAGAAAAGAAGGCAAATTTAGAAGAAGCTGTTAGCACTTGTTGACACCGGTCCAGTGCCATTTTCACCCGGCCATAGGTGACCGGTTTTACCAGGTAATGCGCGGCATCGACCTCGTAGCTTCTGGCGTAATGCTCGGTACTGACAGTGACGAAGATAATAGCGCAGTCATTACCATTTGCCCTCAGAATTTCTGCTAAATCCATGCCGGACAGAGGAGACATATAGATATCCAGAAATAGTATTTTGATATCCGGATCCTGACTGGCCGCTTCCAAAAGCCTCTCACTTTTATTAAATTCTAAAATTGTATAATCGAAAAGATTATCAAGAGCATATTGATTGATGAATTTGCGCAATTGATTGAGAACAGGCTGCTCATCGTCACATATTGCTATTTTCATACAAAAATCCCCTCTCTGTTTCCACATATTACAGTCTATTTAATCATAGTAGCAGGATTGCCGCAAGATAAAAATTACCAATTGTCCCTTTTTCCTGCCAATTGTCCCATTTTTATTTCTAAAAAAGTAATTTGGATTTATTTTTAAAGAAATATTATAAAAATATGTTTAAAACAAGTGAATAAAATATGTTTTAAACGATAAAACAAAGGAATTTGATAAGACCTGAAAACGGACAGGTATGGAGGGGCAGCTATGCAGGTGGCAATTTGCGATGATGATGTGACAGACCGCGTAAAGGTCGGGGAGTTGCTGGCACAAAAGATGAGGAAACGGGGAGAATCGTTGGAGATCACCTATTTTGACTGTGGAGAGGATTTGGTGGATCAGTTTGAGAGCGGAGAAGGGCGTTACGACCTGATATTTTTGGATATTTATATGAAATTTATGAATGGTATGGAGGCGGCACGGCAGATTCGGCGCTGGGACCAGCGGGTTGCACTTATATTTCTCACAGCCAGTCGGGAGTTTGCCGTTGAGGGGTATTCTGTCGGTGCCAGCGGCTATCTGCTCAAACCGGTCGAGCAGGAAACGTTTGAGGAAGCCCTCAACCGGTTCTTTGCAGAACGCTATCCCAGGCTGCGTAGGAGCCTTCTGGTGGTCAACGGAAGCGCAGGCAGACGAATTGCCTATGATGATATCATGTATATTGAAAGCCGGAGGATGAATGTACGGATAGTGTGCTGCCATGGTACAGAGCATTCAATACGGAAGAAACTGGATGAAGTGCAGGAAGAACTGTCCGGCTGCCGGTTTTTAAGATGCAACAGGAGTTATATAGTCAACATGGATTACATTACTGATGCCGATGAAGATTTTACAATGGAAAACGGGGACAGGATTCCGATTAAGGTGAGGGAGAAGAAGCAGATTAGAAAGCGGTATTTTGACTATATGATGAAAAATTGAAAAGGATTTTTCTGTTAATGGAGCCTGGAGCTACAGGCTCCATTGAATTAAAAGAGGGCTGTGACATAACTATGGAAATGGCCGGAGGAATCTATGCAGCCGTCCGTAAATAAAAGAAGGACTGAAACTGGAGAGAAGTATTTTGCCGGGTTCGGTCCTTTTACTTTTCTGGTCTCTTACAATCAATTCTTTTTGCAGGAAGCCGAACATGATACTGCTTTTTCTTGTGGAAAATCTTCGGTTATGGTATACTATGAGCACTTAGTGAGGTATTCCACGAACTTAGCGGGTTCTGAACTCTGATGGAAGCGGAGGTTTCAATCATGACATGGATTTTATGGCTTTTGGCGGCTGCCTGTGTCATATACTATGTAGTTATCGTCATTTATTCAGGTTTTACCACTTCATTTTCCTTTATCTGGATGGTATTTGCAGCAGCCTGTCTGCTGCTGGCGCTGGGCTGGGAATACTATATGAAGCATAAGGACCGGGTGCCGCTCTGGCTGCCCGTGTCGGTTATCACATTCTGCTGCACGGGGATTCTGGTGTTTTCCATGGTAGAGATCCTGATCTTTACCGGTGTGGCCAGCCGGGATACGTCGCATCTCGACTATCTTATCGTGCTGGGAGCCAGAGTAAAAGAAGACGGGCTCAGCAAATCGTTAAAGAGCCGTCTCGATAAAGCGATCGATTATCTGGAGGAGAATCCGGGAACCGTGCTCGTACTCTCCGGCGGGCAGGGCGAGGATGAGCCGGTCAGCGAAGCGGCTGCGATGCGGGACTATCTCCTGTTTAACGGTGTGAACGAGCGTCAGCTGATTCTGGAGACGCGTTCCTTCAGTACTGTGGAGAATATTGCCTACAGCAGAGTCGCGATCGAGGAAGATCAGTTGAGGAGAAAAGCGCATCATGCCAGGTCAGACATCTCGATGGATCCGGGAACCTATGAGGTGATCGAGGATAAGCCCTTGAAGATTGGCGTTCTGACCAGTGATTATCATGTGTTCCGAGCGGAGCAGATTGCAAAAAAGTGGGGAATACCGGATATTTATGGAGTTTCCTGTGAAACCGACCCGGTGCTTTTGGTACATTTTTGCGTACGGGAATGCGCGGCGATATTAAAAGATAAACTGGTAGGCAACATGTAATTATGGAAATATGAACAGAAGAGTATGTAATTTGTACCGGGCGGAAGCACCGGCTGCCGCAGGCGGGGATATTTCCCCGCTGTTTTGCTACAGTTAAGGGGTGCACACCGCCCGTCATTTTATACAATAAGGATGGAAAAAAATGGTAATATGTCTGCAGAACGCCATATTTCCATTCTGTTGTAGAACCGCCCTACTTGTGGTATGCTATATTGGACTGGAAAAGTAAAGTTCCGTTCTTCTTTTACACATAATAATGAAAACGCCAGAGAATGGGCAAGATGGTAATAAAGAGAAAATGTTAAGGAAGGAATGAAGAAATATATGAGACAGTTAGAAAATTTGGCAGCCTATGAGGTTGTGGAAGAAAGACAGTTGGATGAGATGAAAGCCACAGGAACCGTGCTGCGCCACAAGAAAAGCGGAGCGCGGATTTTTGCTGTATCATGTGACGATGAGAATAAGGTATTTTCCATTGGATTCCGCACGCCTCCGGAGGACAGCACCGGCGTGGCGCATATTCTGGAGCACAGCACCTTATGCGGTTCTGAGAAGTTTCCGGTAAAGGATCCGTTTGTGGAGCTGGTAAAGGGATCCTTAAACACGTTTTTAAATGCCATGACGTATCCCGATAAGACGGTTTATCCTGTGGCGAGCTGCAATGAAAAGGACTTCCAGAACCTGATGGATGTCTATATGGATGCCGTTTTTAATCCCAATATTTATAAGGAACCGAATATTTTCATGCAGGAGGGCTGGCATTACGAGCTGGAGAGTCCCGAAGCAGATTTAATCTATAACGGCGTCGTCTATAATGAGATGAAGGGGGCGTTTTCCTCCCCGGAGGAGGTCCTGGACCGTTATACGAGAAAGGTTCTGTTCCCGGATAACTGCTATGGGCAGGAATCGGGCGGAGATCCCGCGTTTATTCCGGATCTGACGTACGATCAGTTCCTGAATTTTCATAAGAGATATTACCATCCCTCCAACAGCTATATCTATCTGTACGGTGACATGGATATGGCAGAGAAGCTGGAATGGCTGAATGACCAGTATCTCTCCAAATACGATATCGCTGAGATCGACTCCAGGATTCTGCCGCAGGAGCCGTTTGACCGGCCGGTGGAGGAAGAGACCCATTACTCCATTACTGACGGAGAGTCCGAGGAGCAGGCCACCTATCTTTCCATCAATACCGTGGTTGGCAATGACTTGGATCCGCAGCTTTACGTGGCGTTCCAGGTTCTGGAATACACCCTTTTGGATGCGCCGGGAGCACCGCTTAAGCAGGCGCTCATCGATGCCGGAATCGGCCAGGATATTCTGGGCGGATATCAGAACGGCATCCTTCAGCCCTATTTCTCCGTAATCGCAAAGAATGCGGATAAGGAGCAGAAAGGGGAGTTCCTCGCAGTAGTAAAGGGAACACTCCGCAAGCTGGCCGATCAGGGAATCAACAAAAAGAGCTTAAAGGCCGGATTGAATTTCTATGAATTCCGTTACCGCGAGGCAGACTACGGTTCCGCGCCCAAAGGGCTGATGTACGGCCTTCAGTGCATGGACAGCTGGCTCTATGACGGAGATCCGATGATGCACCTGACCTATCAGAAGACCTTCAGTTATTTGAAAACTGTGGTGGATGAGGGCTATTTCGAGCAGCTGATCCGTGATTATCTGCTGGATAATCCGTTTGAAGCCGTATTGGTGGTCAGCCCGGAGAAGAATCTGACGGCTAAGGAAGACGAGAAGACGGCCAGACGCCTGGCTGCCTACAAGGCCTCGCTTTCGGAGGAAGAGATCGATGCTCTCGTCGAGCAGACCAGGGCGCTTAGGGAGTACCAGGAGACGCCGTCTTTGCAGGAGGAATTAAAGAAGATTCCCATGCTTTCCAGAGAGGATATCGGCAGAGAGCCGGAGGAGATTATCTGGGAAGAGAAAGAGGTCGAAGGCGTGAAGGTGATTCATCACGAGATGTTTACCTCGGGCATCGGCTATCTGAAACTGCTGTTTGACACCTCCCGTGTGCCGGAAGAAGACTTATGTTATGTCGGCCTGCTCAAATCCGTGCTGGGATTCGTAGACACGGAGCATTACACGTATGGGGATCTGACGAGTGAGATCCATTTAAACAGCGGCGGCATTAATTTAAGTGTTACGTCCTATCCGAATTTAAAGAACAGCGCTGATTTCAAAGGCGTATTTATCGCCAGCGTCAGAGTGCTGTATGACAAGCTGGACTTCGGTTTCTCCATTCTCGGTGAGATTCTGAAGAATTCCATTCTGGACGATGAGAAACGGCTGGGAGAGGTAATCAGTGAGACCAGATCCAGAGGCAGGATGAAGCTGGAGGGAGCATGCCATTCGGCGGCTGTAGCCAGAGCAACCTCCTATTTCTCACCGACCTCCTATTATAATGACAACACCGGAGGAATCGGATATTACCAGTTCCTGGAGCAGTTAGACCGGGATTACGCGGATCGCAAGAAGGAGATTATCGCCAGATTAAAGCAGGTGATGGAGCGCCTTTTTACCGTGGAAAACCTGCTGGTCAGCTACACGGCTGATGAGGAAGGCTTCCGGCAGCTTCCCGCGGCGCTTCGGAAATTAAAGGAAATGCTTCCGGAAGGCAGCAAAGAGACGTATCCATTTGCGTTTCCTGCCGGCAACCGGAACGAAGGCTTTAAGACGGCCTCCCAGGTCAATTACGTGGCCAGATGCGGCACCTTTGCCGGAAGCGGATACGGCTATACAGGCGCGCTGCGCATCTTAAAGGTCATCTTAAGCTATGATTACCTGTGGATCAATTTAAGGGTAAAGGGCGGCGCCTACGGCTGTATGAGCGGCTTCGGACGTTCCGGTGAAGGGTATTTGACCTCCTACCGCGACCCGAACTTAAAAGAGACGAATGAGATCTATGAGGGCATTGTGGAGTATCTGGAGCATTTCGAAGTGGATGACCGTGACATGACGAAGTATGTCATCGGCACCATCAGCGATATGGACGTACCGTATCCGCCTTCTACGAAGGGAAGCCGCGGCCTGTCCGCATACTTGTCCGGCGTGGATGAGGGTATGATGCAGCAGGAGCGGGACGAGATATTAAATGCAACAAAGGACGATATCCGTGCGCTGGCGCCGATCGTGAAGGCGGTCCTTGCCACCGGAAGCTTATGCGTGATCGGCAACGAGGAGAAGATAGAAGCGAATAAGGCGCTGTTCCACGAGACAGAGACCTTGTTCCACTCATAAAGATGAGCCGTCTGAACTGTTGCAAAAGAATGAAAACTGACATCGACTACGAAGGAGAACGAATGGACAATCAATATAAATCGGGTTTTGTAACACTGATCGGACGCCCCAATGTGGGAAAATCTACGCTGATGAACCATCTGATCGGCCAGAAGATCGCCATCACATCAGATAAGCCCCAGACCACCAGAAACCGCATTCAGACCGTCTTTACGGACGAGAGGGGACAAATCATCTTTCTGGACACTCCGGGGATCCACAAGGCCAAGAACAAGCTTGGCGAGTATATGGTGAGTGTGGCGGAGCATACCCTGAAGGAAGTGGACGTGGTGCTGTGGCTGGTGGAGCCGACCACGTTTATCGGAGCTGGAGAGCGTCATATCGCGGAGCAGCTTCAGAACGTGAAGACACCGGTGATCCTGGTTATCAACAAGATCGACACCATAAAGAATCAGGACGAGATTCTGGAATTTATCTCCGCCTACAAGGATGTATGCAGCTTTGCGGAGATCGTTCCGGTATCGGCGCTGAAGGATAAAAACACGGATCTGATGCTGGATTTGATCTACAAATATCTGCCCTGCGGACCTCAGTACTACGATGAGGACACCGTTACGGACCAGCCCATGCGCCAGATCGCTGCGGAGCTGATCCGTGAAAAAGCGCTGCGGCTGCTGAGTGACGAGATTCCCCACGGAATTGCCGTCACCATCGAGAAGATGACAGAGCGGAAAAACGGCATGATGGACATCGAGGCCACGATTATCTGTGAGCGCGACTCCCACAAGGGAATCATTATAGGCAAGGGCGGCGCCATGTTAAAGAGAATCGGCAGCGCGGCGCGCCGGGAGATCGAGGATCTGATGGACACCCAGGTGAACTTACAGATCTGGGTCAAGGTCCGGAAGGAATGGCGTGACAGCGAACTGTATATGAAAAACTACGGATACAATGAAAAAGAAATTTAGAAACGGGTGATCGAAGTGAGAGAGGCTGTCAGGCTTACAGGGATGGTGTTAAAGGCCGTTCCGTCCGGGGAGATGGACAAACGTCTGGTGATCCTTACGAAGGAGCGCGGTAAAATCACGGCGTTTGCCAGGGGCGCCAGAAGGCCGGGCAGCATGCTCATGGCCTGCGGCCGTCCCTTTGCCTTCGGGCAGTTTACGTTATATGAAGGGCGGGATGCCTATTCCCTGCAGTCGGCGGAAATCTCCAATTACTTTGATGAGCTTTCCACGGACGTGGAGGGAACGTGCTACGGCTCCTATTTCCTGGAGTTTACGGACTACTACACAAGGGAGAATATGGACGGTACGGCCATGCTGAAACTGCTATACCAGTCGGTGAGGGCCCTTTTAAAGCCGGCGGTTCCCAATGAGCTGGTCCGGCGCGTGTACGAACTGAAGGCCATGGCCATCAACGGGGAGTACACGGAGAAGCCCCCCAGAGAGGTCAGCGACTCGGCCAATTACGCATGGGAATTCGTCGTGCTGTCGCCGATCGAGCATCTCTATACCTTTGCGCTGACCGACGCCGTCTCCCAGGAATTTGGGCGGTGCGTGGAGATTAATAAGAAGCGCTTTATCGACCGGGAATTTCATTCCCTGGAAATTCTGGAGGCGATGACGGGGCGGCGGCCTCTGTGAAAAGTGCTGTCTGATCTATTGGAAAGGTATGGCGGAGGGACTCGGCTGTGCCTTTTCTTTAAAAAGAAAAGGGGAATGCGGGTGAATATAAAAGAACTGATAGGTGAGACAAATGTTTATGATAAAAAGCAGGATAGACCCAATCCCCAAGTTTGATCTGGTTATTCAAACTGTAGACAATAAAGAAATTATCATTCTGGAAATCAGCAGAGGACTGGAGACTCCTTATTATTATGTGAGTGAAGGGACCCGCACTGCGTATCAGCGGGTGGGAAATGAGAGTATACCGGTTGATGCCAGGGGTCTTAAGGAACTGATATTACGGGGAATTGATTCTACTTATGACAGCAGCATTTCACGATACGAATTTGAAAATTATTCGTTTACTAAACTGAAGGCGGCCTATAAACAAAGAACTGGAGAAAACTTTGACGAGGACGATTTTATTTCTTTTGGCATTGTTTCGGAGGATGGAAAATTGACAAATGCCGGGGCATTGCTGGCGGATGAATCCCCGATCAGACACTCTCGCTTATTCTGTACGAGATGGAACGGAGTGGATAAAGCGGCAGGAACTATGGATGCGCTGGATGATAAGGAATTTACAGGAAGTCTGGTGGTGCTCCTGGAAAATGGGCTGGACTTTGTAAGGACTAATTCAAAAGTGAAATGGAAAAAGACTGGGGAAGAGAGAATTGAACTGCCGGACTATCCAAGAAGAAGTGTTTTGGAGGGACTGGTAAACGCATTGATTCATCGCCAGTATTTGGATTTGGGGAGTGAAGTACACATTGATATTTTTGATGACCGGCTGGAAATTTACTCGCCGGGTGGAATGTGCGATGGTTCGTTTATACAGGAGCGGGATATTAATAAAATTCCATCAAAGCGCAGAAATCCGGTTATTGCAGATATTTTTAACCGTTTGAAGTATATGGAAAGAAGAGGAAGTGGATTTAAGAAAATCCAAAGTGTATATCAGTCTCAATATTTATATACGGATAGGCTGAGTCCCCAATTTTATTCAGATAAAGAAAATTTTATTCTGACGTTGAAGAATCTTAATTATGAAGGAGCCGAAAAAGGAGCCGAAAAAGGAGCCGAAAAAGGAGCCGAAAAAATGAAGATTCAAAAAATGGAGGAGCGAAAAGAAAAAATACTGTCATTGATAAAAGCAAATCCCAGTATCACACAGGGTGAAATTATGGAAAAATTAAATCTGTCCAGAAAGCAGGTACAAAGTTTAATGAAATTATTAAACAATCAGGGACAGATCCGAAGGATTGGCTCTAACAGGAATGGTTATTGGGAGGTTTCTTGACTATAAACTATTGAAATGACGGAATGCATTTGGTATAATGCTTTCATATGCGCCAAATGCAGGAGGATGATGAATGAAAAAAATGAAAGCGGTCCTGGCGGTTCTCATCACAGCGGGGATACTCGCCGGATGTGCCGGAAGAGGGGGAACAAGTACCTTTGAGCCTAAGAGCAGCGGCATTTTCGTGACGGATGCGGGAACATTTTCGACGGCTACCGTTGAGACGTATGACAACCAGGATTATTATAATGAAGAGGAATGGAAGAACTTCCTTGAAGAAAACGTGGCGGCGTATAACGCGGAACACGGAGAGGGAGCGGTTACCTTACAGACATGCAGTTTAAAGGAAGGCACTGCCAGCATGATCTTTGATTATGCGACAGGAAGCGACTTAGCCCAGTTTACGGCCCTTTATGAGGACACAGCCAACCAGGTGAACTCCATCGATATCATTCCCGTGGCTCAGGCCCTGGAAGAAGCGGGGGCGGCCGGAACGATCTTTGTTAAGACGGCGGACGGCAAGACGGCATCTACGGATGAGATCGCAAAGAAGACCGATTACCACGTCGTAGCCGTGGACGGCGGACCGATAAAGCTTCAGACAGAAGGAAAGATTATGTACACCTCCGACGGAGTAAAATTAAACAGCAGCTTCATCGCAGAGATCTCCGAAGGAAAGAATTACATCATATTCAAATAAAGAATCCGGATTGGATGGAATAAAAGAAGAGAGGTTTGAGGACATGGAAAAGACAATGGAAAAAATTGTAGCGCTGGCAAAATCGAGAGGATTCGTTTATCCGGGTTCTGAGATTTACGGCGGCCTTGCGAATACCTGGGATTACGGCAACTTAGGTGTGGAGCTGAAGAACAATGTAAAGAAGGCATGGTGGCAGAAATTTGTCCAGGAAAGCCCGTACAACGTGGGCGTGGACTGTGCGATCTTAATGAACTCACAGACCTGGGTGGCATCCGGCCATTTAGGCGGCTTCTCCGATCCTTTAATGGACTGCAAGGCCTGCAAGGAGCGTTTCCGCGCAGATAAGCTGATTGAGGATTACATGGCCGAGCACGGCATCACGATCGAAGGCTCTGTAGATGCCTGGTCTCAGGAAGAGATGAAAAAGTACATCGATGACAACAATATCTGCTGCCCCAGCTGCGGAAAGCATGATTTCACTGACATCCGCCAGTTCAACTTAATGTTTAAGACCTTCCAGGGCGTTACGGAAGACGCTAAGAATACAGTATACTTAAGACCTGAGACAGCACAGGGAATCTTTGTAAACTTTAAGAACGTTCAGAGAACCTCCAGAAAGAAAATTCCGTTCGGCATCGGACAGGTCGGTAAATCCTTCCGTAACGAGATTACGCCGGGCAACTTTACCTTCCGTACCAGAGAGTTTGAGCAGATGGAGCTGGAATTCTTCTGTGAGCCGGGCACCGACTTAGAGTGGTTCTCCTACTGGAAACAGTTCTGTATCGACTGGCTGAAGGCGCTGGGCATGAAGGAAGACGAGATGCGCGCCCGTGACCACGCTCCGGAAGAGCTCTGCTTCTACAGCAAGGCTACCACGGACATCGAGTTCCTGTTCCCATTTGGCTGGGGCGAGCTTTGGGGTGTTGCGGACAGAACGGATTACGACTTGACGCAGCATCAGAACACATCCGGCCAGGATATGTCCTATTTTGATGATGAGAAGAAAGAAAAATATATTCCATACGTAATCGAGCCGTCTCTCGGCGCCGACCGTGTGACACTGGCATTCTTATGTTCAGCGTACGATGAGGAAGAGATCGGCGAGGGCGATGTGCGTACCGTTCTCCATTTCCACCCGGCTATTGCGCCGGTGAAGATCGGTGTGCTTCCGCTTTCCAAGAAGCTGAACGAGGGTGCAGAGAAGGTTTACTCCGAGCTTTCCAAGTATTACAACTGTGAATTCGACGACAGAGGCAACATCGGCAAGCGTTACAGAAGACAGGATGAGATCGGAACTCCGTTCTGTGTAACGTACGACTTCGATTCCGAGGAAGATCATGCAGTTACGGTTCGTGACCGCGATACCATGGAGCAGGTGAGAGTTCCGATCACCGAACTGAAGAACTACTTTGAGGATAAATTCCGTTTTTAACGTGGATTCCTTGTGACTGAGCCGGGCCGACCGTCTCCGGATAAGAATACAGATCCGGGGCGGCCGGCCTTTTCTCTTTACTTTCGGAGGGAGTGATCGGATGATTCTTGAAAAATTAAAACGCATGGAGGACTTTACCCACCAGGAGCAGGCGGTGGCGCGGTACATCCTGGACCACGTGGAGGAAATCCAGCAGATGTCCACCGAGGAACTGGCCAGGGTATCCTATACCAGCAAGGCCACGGTGGTCCGGCTGTGCAAAAAGCTGGAGGTGGAGGGCTATCAGGAGCTGAAATTAAAGCTGGTCTCGGAGATGGTGCAGAACATAAGGGTCAATCAGCTCCTGAGCAAGGAGCCGATCACGGAGAAGAGCACGTTTCCGGATATCATCCACACGCTGCCGAAGCTGTACGACAAGGCCATCACCGACACGGAGCTGTGCATGGACAGAAACGTCATGATCCGCATCTGCAACCGGATAAAGGCGGCGGACCGGATCGATATCTATGGCAGCGGGATCAGCTATATCCTGGCTCAGTCGGCGGCGTTTAAGTTTGCCACTCTCGGAATGGAGTGCGCGGCGTACGAGAGCGTCAACGCTCATTATCTGTCCGCGGGAAAAAAGAAGAAAACGGTGTCCTTCGTTATCACATTTACCGGGGCCAACAAGAACATGATCGAAACCGCCCGGTATTTGAAGGAGACGACGGAGACGTACGTCGTGGGAATCGTAGGCCGTCACAACGAGGAGATCCGCAAATGGTGCCACGAGATCGTGGAAATCCCCTCCAGGGACTCCCTGCTCAGCTTAAAGGTGATCACCTCCTTTACGGCCACCACCTATGTCCTGGATATCTTCTTTTCCATGCTCCTGGCCCAGACGTATGAAAAGCATGTGAAGTCCTCTCTCGAGATGGTTTGCCATGAGACGCTCCGGATCGGTGTGGACTACTGGAATCTGAAGGAACCGCCGGAGGACGGGGGAAACTCTTGATGAAAGGCACGATAAGAATCTGTTTTGAACCGCTGTTTCAAAAAAACAGCGGTTTTTTTGATGATTTTTGAAACGGCGAACCATTTCCCGTTTTCCGTAGTGAAGAAATGGGTATGATGTGTTACGATGAGTCCATCAAAAGAAAAGAGGGGACCGAGTAAATGGATTATAAAAAACTTGCAGAAGAAATCCTTATAAAAATCGGCGGAGAAGAAAATATCTCCGGGCTTACCCACTGTGCCACCAGACTCCGTTTTAATTTAAAGGACGAGGGAAAGGCGCAGACGGAGGCCTTAAAGAAAGTGAACGGCGTCATGGGCGTCATCAGCAAAGGCGGCCAGTATCAGGTCGTAATCGGCAGCGACGTGGCCAGCGTATACAAGCCGCTGACGGAGATGTGCGAGCACACGGCGGAAGACGAGAGCGGATCAGGGAAAGAAAAGAAGGACGACAGGAAGATCGTAGCGCGGATGGTGGACACACTTTCCGGCATTTTCACACCGATTCTTCCGGCCATCACCGCGGCCGGTATGATCAAGGCGATCCTGGCGCTTTTAACGGCGTTCAGCCTCGTGGACAAGACGGGCACCACCTACCAGACCCTGAATTTTATGGCGGACGCGGCGTTCTATTTCCTGCCGATTCTGCTGGCAAATTCCGCGGCTAAAAAGTTCAAATGCAATCCTTACCTGGCGATGATGCTGGGCGGTATGCTGCTCCATCCGGATTTTATCAATATGGTGGCGGCCTCGAAGGAGAGCGGGGAAGCGATCCGAATCTTCCTGCTTCCAATCACCAATGCGGGATATTCATCCTCCGTACTTCCGATTATCCTGATCGTATGGTTCATGTCCTATGTAGAGCCGATCGCAGACCGGATTTCTCCGAAACCTGTGAAATTCTTTACAAAGCCTCTGATCACAGCCATCGTGACGGGAATCGTGGGCCTGGTGGTCATCGGACCGATCGGGACCATTATCAGCAACTTAATCGCCTCCGGCGTACACAGCTTAAACAATTACTGCAGCTGGCTGGTACCGGCCCTGGTAGGTGCATTTACACCGCTTTTAGTCATGACAGGAACCCATTACGGACTGATCCCTATCGGCATCAACAACCGTATGACCATGGGCTACGATACCCTGATCTATCCGGGTATGCTTGGCTCCAATGTGGCGCAGGGCGGCGCGGCTCTGGCGGTAGCATTCAAGAGCAAAAAATCTGAGATCAAGCAGCTGGCCTCCTCGGCCGGAATCACGGCAGTCTGCGGAATTACAGAGCCTGCACTTTACGGTATCAACATCCGCTTCAAGACACCGCTGTACGCAGCCATGATCGGCGGCGGTGTGGGCGGCTTTCTGATGGGAATCTTAAATGTTAAGAACTATTCAGGCGGTTCCCCGGGATTTTTGACACTGCCCAGCTATTTAGGCGGCGACACACTCACCAGCTTTTACTTTGCCTGTGCAGGCGCGGCGGTCAGTGTCGTGATTGCGTTCATCATTTCTTATGTACTGTATAAGGATCCGCAGGACGAGGACGGCAAAACGAGTGCCAAAGACCAGCCTCAGGCTTCCTCAAATACGAAGACGGTTTTGGTTGCTGCTCCGCTTACCGGCGAGGCCGTATCTCTGGAAAGAGTCAATGATCCCACATTTGCGGAAGGCATTCTGGGAAAAGGCATTGCGATACAGCCGTCGGAGGGGCGCGTGGTATCTCCGGTGAACGGAACCATTGCCACGATCTTTGAAACCGGCCACGCCATGGGGCTTGTGTCGGAGGACGGGGCGGAGATTCTGATCCACGTGGGCCTGGACACGGTAAATTTAAAGGGAAAACATTTTCATGTAAAAATGAAGTCCGGCGACACGGTAAAAGTTGGAGACTGCATTCTGGAATTTGATTTAGAAGCGATAAAAGCAGAAGGATACGATGTGATCACACCTGTCATCATATCCAATCATTTTAACTACAGTTTTGTCGACGCGGCGGCTGAAGGCCATGTGAAGACGGGAGAACCGCTTTTGAGGCTGCATTGATGGAGGGACGAATGATGACATTTCCGGAAAACTTTTTATGGGGCGGCGCGGTTTCCGCCAATCAGTGTGAGGGAGCGTATAACGAAGACGGGAAAGGTCTTTCTGTCCAGGATGTTCTTCCCCACGGCCTGCGGGGAGAGCGGACGGAGGGTCCCACCGCAGATAATCTGAAGCTGGAAGCGATCGATTTCTATCACAGCTACGAAGAAGACATCCGTCTCTTTGCAGAGATGGGATTCAAGGTGTTCCGAACCTCCATCGCCTGGTCGAGAATCTTTCCGGAGGGAGACGAGGAGACGCCCAATGAGAAAGGGCTGGAATTTTATGACCGCCTGTTTGACGAATGCTTAAAATACGGGATAGAACCGCTGGTTACCATATCCCATTATGAGACTCCGCTGGGGCTGGCGGAAAAGTACGACGGCTGGAGAAGCCGGAAGCTGATCGGATTTTTCGAACGGTACTGCCGCACCATTTTCACCAGATATAAGGATAAGGTGAAGTACTGGCTGACCTTTAACGAGATCAATTCCCTACTTCACGCCCCGTTTATGAGCGGGGGCATTAAGACGCCGGCGGAACAGCTGACGGAACAGGATTTGTACCAGGCCATGCACCACGAGCTGGTAGCCAGCGCCATGGCTGTAAAGCTGGGCCATGAGCTGATGCCCGGTGCGAAGATCGGCTGTATGATTCTGGGAATTACGGTCTATCCCCTGACTCCCGATCCGGACGATATCATTGCGACCATGGAAAAAGACAGGGAAACGCTCCTGTTCGCAGATATTCACGCCCGCGGAACGTATCCGAAGTATCTCTTAAACTATTTTAAGGCTCATGGAATTGAGATCCGTATGGAGCCGGAGGATCAGAAAATCCTGAAAAACACAGTGGATTTCATCTCCTTCAGCTACTATTCCAGCGTCTGCGCAACCACGCATACAGAGCTGGGCGAGCCGACCGGCGGCAACTTGTCAAAGGGATATAAGAATCCGTATTTAAAGGCCACCGCCTGGGGCTGGCAGATCGATCCCAAGGGGCTTCGCTACACGCTGAACCGCCTCTATGACAGGTATCAGCTTCCGCTGTTTATCGTGGAAAACGGCATCGGCGCCGAGGATCAGCTGGTGACTCTGGAAAATGGGGAAAAGACGGTGCTCGACGACTACCGGATCGACTACCTGCGGCAGCATCTGATCCAGGTGCGCGAAGCCATATGCGACGGCGTGGAGATCATGGGCTATACCTCCTGGGGCTGTATCGACCTGGTGAGCGCCTCCACGGCCGAGATGAGAAAACGGTACGGCTACATCTACGTGGACCGGAATGATGACGGCACCGGAAGCCTGAAGCGGTACCGCAAGAAGTCGTTCTGGTGGTATCGGGACGTGATCGCAGGCAACGGTGCCAGTTTATAGATCATAGAATGGTGATTTGGTCTGCTTTATCAGAGGGGCTGTGAATCGAACTTCTTCCCCTCGTCCAGTATACACTCGGCAATCAGGCGGGAGAATGGCTCCATGTCGTACTCTTTTCTGGAAATGGTGAGCGCCTGCTGATACGCTTCCCGGCGTTCGGTACCGATGGTGATGGGGCGGTAGCCCTCGGAAACCAGTATCCGGTTCATGAGAAGAAACGCGGTCTCTTCATTGGCGCTGGTAAAGGGCTGAATATCGATCAGCCGTTTGCCGGCCATAGCCGCCAGCTCAATGGGATGGAGCGAGGATTTCGACGAACGGATCTGATCGGCTAAATGGCCGGTCAGCCTCGGGACGTCCTCCGGATGTGGCGGCTGGTATCCATAATCATCAATGGCCGACATACCGGTACGGTAGGAATCCGCTGGTGTCGTGCCGCCGCCTGTCAGTACTGTTCTGTGAAGCTCTTTTATGGTGTCTTCCGTAATGGTTATATCCTGATGGCGGCTGGTTTTCAATTGATCCGCCTGCTGTAAAAGTTCCTTTAATGGTGTCATGATAAATTCCTCCTTCGTGTATTATACCACAGAGAAAGAAAAGGGTGCAACGGGGGAGCACAATGATTCCGGTATGGACAAAGGAAGAAGTCCTCCCAGCCACGGCTGCGTCTGAAAGCGCCATGGCTGGGAGGACTTCTTTGATTTCTGTATAATCCGTTTATCTCTGTCCCTTGTCGTAAGGCACGCCCTCCGCCTTCGGAGCCTGGGAGTTCTTCGATGTGAATACCAGCACGATCAATGTGATGATATACGGCACCATCTTGTAAAAATAGCTGGGTATTCCGAGGCTGCTTAAGAACGGAATTCCGGAGTAGGCGGCGGCCACTGCCTTCATCAGTCCGAAGAACAGGGAGGCCAGCATGATTTTCACCGGTTTCCACTGGCCGAAGATCAGGACGGCCAAAGCCAGGAAGCCGTATCCGGCGACATCGGCGTTAAAGTTGGTGGAGGTCGGAACGACGAATACCAGTCCGCCTAAGCCTCCGAGAGCTCCTGAGATCAGGACGCCCGCGTACTGCATATGGTAGACGTTGATGCCCGCCGCGTCGGCCGCCTGGGGATGCTCGCCGCAGGAGCGCAGGCGCAGTCCAAACCGCGTCTTGTAGAGCACGACGGTGGAGAGCACGAAGATTGCGATACCGATGTAGGTGGTAATGTAGGCGTTCTGGAACAGCAGTGGTCCGATAAACGGTATTCTGCCGAGTATGGGAACCGAGGTGATCCGGAAGGTATTGGTAAACTGTACCTGCTGTACGCCCTGAATGACGCGGGCCACGAAGATGGCGAACGCGGGGGCGAACATGTTTAAGGCGGTACCGCTGATAACCTGGTTCGCCTTCATATTGATGGAGGCGTATCCATGGAACAGGGAGAAGAACATGCCCGTCGCCATGGAGATTAAGACTGCCAGAATCAGCTGCATCTGGCCGCTCATGGTGCCTCCCGTGAAATGGATAAACAGGATCCCGGTAAATGCGCCCATGGTCATGATTCCTTCCAGCGCGATATTGATGATACCGCTCCGTTCCGAGAACATGGCGCCCAGAGCCACGATCATAAGAGGAATCATGAAATACATGGTCTGCTGAAAGATAAAATAAATAACACTCATGCGTCTCCTCCCCCTTTCGTCTGTGCCTCTTCTTTTTCATGGCGCGCCTTCTGCACCTTTCCGATCAGCATCTTTACCATGAGGGCAAAGGCGCTGAAGTAGATGATAACCGCGACAATGATATCAATGATTTCCGTTGAAAATTCAAACAGCTGCAGATAAAATCCGCCCGCCGTTAAGTAAGCGATAAAGATGCCGGAGAACAGTACCCCGATCGGATTGCTTAAGCCCAGCAGGGCGACGGAGATACCGGTAAAGCCTTCGGAAGCCAGAACATCCTTGATCTCGATGTGCTTTCCGGTTCCGGCCAGATAGAGGAGGCCGCCGGCCAGTCCGGCGATGGCGCCAGCGATCATCATGGACATGATGATGCTTTTCTTCTCATTGATGCCGGCGTACTTGCTGGCATCGCGGTTGAAGCCAACCGCCTTCAGCTCATAACCGAAGGTAGTCTTGTTTAACAGCAGGTAAATCAGGATAACGACGATAATGGCGATGATGATGCCTCCGTTGACGCTGGAGCCGGGGAAAATCTTATCCAGTCCCATCTTCGGGATATTTGCGGTAGCCGCCACGTTTCTCGATTCATTTCTCAGATTGTTAAACAGGGGCTTGCTGCTCTTTACGGTCCAGTTGACGAGATACATGCCGATGTAGTTCATCATGATGGAGGCGATAACCTCATTGACGTTATAGTATGCCTTTAAGAGGCCGGGAACGAGTCCCCACACGGCGCCCGTGACGACGCTGGCCAGCAGCGCCACAAGCCAGTGCGCCGGCCCCAGGGAGGTCCACAGGATCCCTACGTAGACGGCTCCGAAGCCGCCCATGATGAACTGGCCCGGCGTCCCGATGTTGAAGAGTCCCGTCTTAAAGGCGAAACCAACGGAGAGACCGGTTAAAATGATGGGGGTCGCATAGTAGAATACCTGTCCGATGCCCTTGGCCCCGTGAGTAAATGCACCCGTCAGGATGGTTGCAAACCCCGGCAGTGCCTGGGACGGATTACAGAGAAACAGGATGATCAGGCCGACGATCAGTCCCAGCACGATGGCAAAGATGGAAGACAGGATGCCATTGTAATCCCGCGGTTGTTTCTGTTTCATGAGTTGCCACCTTCTTTCTTCGAACCGGCCATGTAAAGGCCTAATTCCTGTACTGTAACCTTCTTGGGATCTAAATCAGCCACAATGGAGCCCTCAAACATGACGAGAATCCTGTCGCTTAAGTTCATGACCTCGTCCAGCTCCAGCGATACCAGCAGAATCGCGGCTCCCGCGTCACGCTGCTTGATTAACTCCCTGTGGATATATTCAATGGCGCCCACGTCGAGACCTCTCGTGGGCTGTACGGCCAGCAGAATGTCGTGATCTCTGGAAACCTCTCTGGCCACGATCGCCTTCTGCTGGTTGCCGCCGGACATGCTTCTGGCGCTGGTGTAAGCCCCCTCACTGCTTCGGATGTCGTAATTTTCAATCAGCTTATCCGAATAGTCGTAGATGCTGTCATTCTTTAAGAAGGAATACTTCTGGAAGTCCTTCTCAAAGTACTGCTGGAGCACCAGGTTGTAGCCCAGATTATAGTCAAGCACAAGTCCGTGTTTGTGGCGGTCCTCCGGGATATGGGAGAGACCGTGGGTGTTTTTATAGCGGATGCTCTTTTTCGTCACATCCTCGCCGTTTAACAGGACGGTTCCCTCACTCATCTCGGCCAGTCCGGTGATGGCGTGGATCAGCTCTGTCTGGCCGTTTCCGTCGATACCGGCGACACAGACGATCTCACCCTTCCGGACCTGGAAGGTGACATTGCTTACCAGATTCTTCGTGTGGCCCTCTTTGGTGGCCTTGACGGACAGATTCTTTACCTCCAGCACCACGTCCTTGGGGGTGGCGGGGCCTTTTTCCACGGTCAGATTCACCTTGCGGCCTACCATCATCTCGGACATTTCTTCCGGCGTGGTGTCCTTTACCTCTACGGTTCCGATATATTTTCCACGGCGCAGGACCGTGCACCGGTCGGCAACCGCCTTGATTTCGTTAAGCTTATGCGTGATAAAGAGGATGGATTTCCCCTCCTTCACCAGATCCCTCATGATCTGCATCAGTTCGTCGATTTCCTGAGGCGTTAAGACGGCCGTGGGCTCATCGAAGATCATGATCTCATTGTCGCGGTAAAGCATCTTCAGAATCTCGACTCTCTGCTGCATGCCGACCGTGATGTCGGAGATGAGCGCGTCGGGATCGATGGTGAGCTGGTATTTCTCACTCAAATCCATGATTTTTTTCCGTGCGTCGTCCATTTTCAAAAAGCCGTGTTTCGTGGTCTCCATGCCGAGGACGATATTCTGGAGAACCGTAAAATTATGTACCAGTTTGAAATGCTGATGTACCATGCCGATGCCCAGCGCGTTGGCATCCAGCGGCCCGGTAATCTTTTCTTCTTTTCCTCTGACTTTAATGACGCCCGCTTCCGGCTGATAGAGGCCGAACAGCACGCTCATGAGCGTCGATTTCCCTGCGCCGTTTTCGCCGAGAAGGGCGTGAATCTCACCCTTTTTCAGCTGCAGAGTGATGTTGTCGTTGGCGATGATGCCGGGAAATTCCTTCGTAATATTCAGCATCTCGATAATATAATCATCCATGAGAACCCCCTTGCAGTGCAAAAAAGGAGATGCCGTAAGATACCCGTCTTCAGTTGTGACTGGGGAATCAAACGACATCTCCTTTCTTATGTAGACTCGATTATTCTACGAAGTTGATAGTTGTCTTTTCAAGCTTTAAGTCCTTGGTCGGATCGTTGTTGTCTTCAGACGGCTGTACGAGAGTGATCTTGCCATCCTTTAACTGGGCATAGACCGCGTCGTAATCTGCCTGTGTGAATTTCGTAAACTTGGAGGTCTCCATCGGAAGGCCGATGCCGTCGTTCTTCGCGGAGAAGATACTGGTCTTGCCGCCCGGGAAGCTGCCTGCATAGAAATCTCTTACGCCGTCGTAAACAGATACGGAAAGCTGTTTCATAGCGGAGGTGACCACGGTGTCGGATTCGTAACTCTGGTCAACGTCAACGCCGATTACCTTGGCGCTCTTTTCTTCTGCTGCCGCCATAACGGAGTTTCCAACTGCGCCGCCGCATCCGAAGATGACTTCCGTGCCGTTCTGATACCAGGATGCAGCCATGGACTGCGCTTCCGGTGTCGCGGCAAATGCGCCTGTGTAGTTGTACATAATCTCGATGCCGTCCACGCCCATCTCATTGGCCGCGTAGTCAGCGCCTTCTGCAAAGCCGTAGCCGTAACGGATTACGGCCGGAACTGCCATACCGCCTAAGAATCCCAGCTTGGTATAGCCGTCTTTTACTGCCGCATAGCCTGCGAGGAAACCAGGCTCATCTTCCTGGAACAGAATCGGCATCACATTGGCTTCGGTTCTGTATTCCGAGTAGTCGCCGCTGTGAGGCTCGCCATCCAGAAGAATGAAATGTACGTCCTTGTACTGGTCCTGTGCCAGATAAACAGGCTCTTCAAATAAGAATCCAGGGCATACGACCAGTTTTGCACCGCCTTCAATTGCCAGACCGATGGTCTCTAAATAAGAGTCCGTCGTTCCTTCCTGAGGCTGGTAGTACTTGTAGGAAATACCGTTTTCTTCCGCGTATTTCTTCATGCCTTCCCATGCGCCCTGGTTGAAGGATTTGTCGTCGATAGTACCGAGGTCGGTAACAAGAGCCAGTTCATAACCATCGGAAGTTTCCGATTTTACTGCGGTATCGGCTGTCGTCTCGGCCTCTGTCGCTTTGGCTTCAGCGGCAGTCGTCGTCTCAGCGGGAGCGGCTGTCGTGCTGCCCGAACCGGAATTCGAAGAACCGCATGCGCTTAAGGATGCAGCCATCATGACCGCCAGTGTTACTGCTAATGCTCTCTTTTTCATAATACGTAATTCCTCCTATCGTTTTGAAAGATTGTTATTAGAGCTAATTCTACTTTACCATATTTTGGTAACAGAAACAATGTAAAGTAGGGCAATTTTACAGAATTATTATAAAGTAGCTTGTTATTTAAAGAAAAAATGGTAAACTGATAAAGGATTTAAACAGAAGGAGGAATATTGTGCAGAAACTAAATCTCTTGGAAGAGCCGGTACAAAAGCTGTTTATCAAGTATCTGATGCCGTCCATCAGTGCTACACTGGTTACTTCTATTTATATTTTGGCCGATACGCTGATGATCGGCCGGGGCGTGGGGCCTGTGGGAATCGCGGCCTTAAACCTGCTGCTTCCCTTATTCAGCCTGTTCTTTGGAACGGGCATGCTCTTCGGCGTCGGAGGCGGCGTTCTCCTCTCAATCTCGAAGGGACGCCGGGACGAGCAGGCGGCAAAGGAGTATTTTACGGTGGCACTCTGGCTGGCCGTGGCCTTTGCGGTCTTTTACATTGCAGGCGGTCACCTGCTTTTTAAGCCTGTGACGGAATTTCTGGGCAGAAATGATACCATGGGCAATTATGTCGACGAGTACGGCCGCGTTCTGGTTACGGGCGCTCCGGTCTTCCTGTTTTCGGCCTTTTTACAGGCATTTGTCAGGAACGACAGGGCGCCGAAGGTATCCATGGTGGCGGTCGTGTCCGGCGGTGTGACCAATGTGGTACTGGATTATATTTTTATATTTCCAATGAAAATGGGAATGGCCGGGGCAGCGATCGCCTCGGTGATCGGTTCCCTCCTGACGGTTGGAATCCTGCTGACCCATCTTTCCTCCCCGGACAACACGCTGAAGGTGGTGGCCCGCCCCGAGTGGAAGAAGGCGTGGGAGGTCGTGGTCAACGGATTTGCCAGCTTCCTGCTGGAGATGTGCAACGGCGTGGTGACCTTTTTATTCAACCGCCAGCTCCTTGTCTACGTGGGCGATTTGGGGGTGGTCGTGTACGGAATTATCTCCAACAGCGCGCTGATCGTGGCATCCATCAGCAACGGCATCTCCCAGGCCGTACAGCCGATACTCGCCACCAATTACGGTGCAGGCAGAAAGTCCAGATTAAAAGAGACGCGCCATATGGGAGAGATGGCAGTGACCATATCGGGCATTCTGTTTACGGGAATCGGCCTTCTTCTGCCGGCCCTGGTGACCGCGGCCTTCGTGAAGCCGACGGCGGAGATCCTGGCCATGTCGGTTCCGGCCGTGCGGATCTATTTCCTGTCATTCTTCGCCATGGGCTTTAATATCCTGTACGGCACCTATTTCCAGTCCGTGATGAAGCCGGGATACTCCCTGTTCATCTGCATGATGAGGGGGATGGTGATAAACGGAATTCTCGTGTTCCTTCTGCCGGTCGCTTTCGGCGTTACCGGAATCTGGTCCGTCATGCCTGTGACGGAATTTGTAACGCTGATCATCTGCCGGTTTCTGCTGGCAGGCCAGAATAAAAAACTGCCGTCTACCGGCGTGTCCGGTGCTTAAAGCTGTCTGTAAAGAGCAGCTTCAGAAAAATATTCTTATAGTCTTCTAATCGCAGAAAGCTGTATATCCCGGCTTTCTGCGCAATTCGGAACAAATCCATAACGAGAAGATAGTATTCAAAATAAAAATGGAAGCGGCTCATGCATTCCGGTTTGACCACCAGATGCATGAAGTCCCATTTTTCACAGTTCTCCGTGGTCAGTCTGTCCCGGTATTCGTTAAACAGCGCCGTGCCCGGTATGGGCGTGAAAATGGAGACTCCCGTATAGGTAATCCGGTGCGTGTGGATAAAACGCCGCATATTCCGGAAATCCTCTTTCTTGAAACGGCTGTCGATGATGAAGAGCCCCACCAGATGAATGCTGTATTTTTGAAGCATCCGGATGGTCTTAATGTTGAGAGACTGGGAGGAATGCTTCTGATAGGAGTCCAGAAAGCTGTCGGAAACCGCCTCCAGGCCGACCATGATGTAACGGAAGCCGGCCTCCGCCAGTTCCCGGATCAAGTCCTCATGAACGGCGATAAAATCCGAGCGTCCGTAGCAGATAAAGGTCTTCTTGATATTCCGCTCCCGGAGCAGCCGCATAAATTCTTTCAGCCTCGGAACATCGTACAGGAAGTCGTCATCGGCGATCTGGATATTGCCGCAGGGGATGGTCTCCAGCTCCTCGATGATCTTTTCCAAGTCCCGCTGGCAGTAGGTGCCGCAGTTGAGCTCCCGGCCATAGCAGAAGGCACAGTGGTAGGGACAGGAAGATGAGGTCTTTAAAAGGGCTACAGGGGAGACGTCTAAGTAGCGGTAGTGGTCCTGATAGGTGGAAAAGGCACTTCGGTCGGGGATTGGGAGTTTGTTTAAATCAAACGGTTTCATGGGATTTTTGTGCCAGCCCCCATTCTCCGGATAACAAAGTCCGTCAATCACAGACAGCTCCGGCGGATAAAAACCATTTTCCGGCGGAATGAGCCCCTCCGCCTTCAGTGCCTCCGCAACCGCATAGATATTGTCGGAACGGCATATGTAGGACACGGCGGGATCGAAGAAACGCTCCGGGTTCAGCTGGGCATGGGAGCCGCCGATGATGGTGACGCAGCCGGGGCGCAGCGCCTTCGCACGCCGGGCGTAGGAGAGCATTAATTTTTCCTGCGTGATATAGCCGGTGACGGCCACCGCGTCGGGGGTGTATTCATTAAAAATTTCATCAAAGCTGCGCCTGTCGAAGGAGGCTTCATAGATCATGCTTTCCACATTATATTCCTTCAGCATGGCTTTTATATACTCCAGTTCCAGCGGCTCCGTCTTAAGAGCCATATCCAGGCTGAAGCCGTTGTCTGCGGCCTCCGGTTTTACCAGCAGTATCATACCATCCCTCCTTCCAATTGCGCTGTCCTCTGATCAAATTATATGGTAGAATAGGGAAAAAGGCAAGAAAGGAACTCCGATGGAATACATCTATATTCTTCTGCTCTACCTCCCCTCCGGCTTCGGCCGCCTGACACAGCGGGCGACGGGCTACCAGTACACCCATGCGGCGGTGTCGCTGGACGATACGTACACCCATTTTTATGCATTTTCCAGGCTCCGGGCAAAGACGCCTCCCATCTCCGGATATATTGAGGAGAAGAGGATCTATTATACGCTGGGGGAGGATGTGCCCATTTACACGAAGATTTTCCGGGTGCCGGTCACCAAAGAGGGATACCGGAACGCTATCCGATACATGGAAGACGTGAAAAATGATCCCGAGATTATGTACAATTTAATCCATATGCTTCTGATCCCGGTCTTCGGAGGTCATTCGCTCTATAAGGCGTTTCACTGCGGCGAGTTTGTCGCGAAGGTTCTGGAGGCGGCGGGAATCAAACTCCACCAGCCTTATTACCGTTATACGCCAAAGCTGTTTTCCGAACTGCTGGAGCCGTATTTCTTATACGAGGGAACTCTGGATAATTCCAGCCGCGACGGAATGGAGGACGACTTTTTCCGGGAAACGCCGAAAAAGGAATACCTTGCAAAAACGCTGTATATTATAAAGGAACTGCTTTTCCGCCAGGTCTTTCACCGCGCCTCCGGACACTTCCGTCCTGAAAAGGTGCGTTTTCGTGTCACGGACAAAGTGTGAGATTATATAAGAGGAAGAAATGGGATATCTGATAATAGCAGGGACATGTCAGATAATGGAAAATCGTATATACGAATAAAAATCGCATATCAGAAAATGACAGAATTTGAAAGTGCTTTCATAAAATTGTACTGAAAAAAGAGCGAATTTTTGCCGGTAAATCAAGAAAACCTCTTTACTAGAAATTGAATTATGATATAATATTGACAGGTCTTTTGCGCGTTTTTTTTATTCCGGCGCGAAAGCGAACCGATAACTTTATTTGAGGAGGAAATACTTATGGCAACAAAATGGGTTTATTTGTTCAAAGAAGGCAGTGCCGACATGAAGAACCTGTTAGGCGGTAAGGGAGCTAACTTAGCGGAGATGACTAATTTAGGTCTTCCGATTCCACAGGGCTTTACTGTAACGACAGAAGCTTGTACAGACTATTATACCAGCGGCAAGAAGATTACTGATGAGATTCAGGGACAGATTTTTGACGCTCTGAAGACATTAGAGGAAATTCAGGGTAAAAAATTCGGTGATACCGAAGATCCGTTATTAGTATCTGTACGTTCCGGCGCAAGAGCATCCATGCCTGGTATGATGGATACAATCTTAAACCTGGGACTTAACGACGTTGCAGTGGAAGGCTTTGCCAAGAAGACAGGCAACCCAAGATTTGCATACGATTCTTACAGAAGATTTATCCAGATGTTCTCCGACGTTGTTATGGAGATGAGCAAGACTTTCTTCGAAGGCATCCTTGATGAAGTAAAGGAAGCTAAGGGCGCTAAGTACGATACAGACTTAACTGCCGATGATTTAAAGGAAGTTATCGCAAAATACAAATCCATCTACAAAGAGAAAATGGGCGAAGAGTTCCCGCAGGATCCGAAGGTTCAGTTAATGGAAGCTGTTAAGGCTGTTTTCCGTTCCTGGGACAACCCTCGTGCGATCGTTTACAGACGTATGAACGATATTCCTGGCGACTGGGGCACCGCTGTCAACGTACAGGCCATGGTATTCGGAAACATGGGCAATACCTCCGGTACAGGCGTTGCATTTACACGTAACCCATCTACTGGTGAGAATGGCATCTACGGCGAGTATTTAATCAATGCTCAGGGCGAGGACGTTGTTGCTGGTATCCGTACACCACAGCCGATCACAAAGCTGGAGCAGGATTTACCGGAATGCTACAAAGAATTCATGGCAATCGCTCATAAGCTGGAAGACCATTACCGCGATATGCAGGATATGGAATTCACGATCCAGGAAGGCAAATTATACTTCTTACAGACACGTAACGGCAAGAGAACTGCTCCGGCAGCCATCAAGATTGCCTGCGATTTAGTAGACGAAGGAAAGATCACACCACAGGAAGCAGTTTTAAGAATCGAAGCAAAATCCCTCGATCAGTTACTGCATCCGACATTCGATACCGCTGCATTAAAGGCAGGCGAAGTAATCGGTTCCGCTCTTCCGGCATCTCCTGGTGCTGCAGCTGGTAAGGTTTACTTCACAGCTGAGGACGCAAAGGCTCATCATGAGGCAGGCGAGAGAGTTGTTCTCGTTCGTCTTGAGACCTCCCCTGAGGATATCGAAGGAATGCACGCAGCAGAAGGTATCTTAACCGTTCGCGGCGGCATGACCTCTCACGCAGCAGTTGTTGCACGTGGTATGGGTACCGCTTGTGTATCCGGCTGCGGCGAGATCAAGATTGATGAAGCAGCTAAGTACTTCGAACTTGGCGGACATACCATCAAAGAAGGCGATTACATCTCCTTAGACGGTTCCACAGGTAAAATCTACCTTGGCGATATCGCTACTGTAGAAGCTACCGTAAGCGGTGACTTCGGCAGAATCATGGGATGGGCTGATGAGTTCAGAACACTCCATGTAAGAACAAACGCGGATACTCCTGCGGATACATTAAACGCAGTGAAGTTAGGCGCAGAAGGTATCGGCCTCTGCCGTACCGAGCATATGTTCTTCGAAGAAGACAGAATCCCGAAGATCAGAAAGATGATTCTTTCCGATACGGTTGAAGCAAGAGAAGAAGCATTAAATGAACTGATTCCGTTCCAGAAGGGCGACTTCAAGGCGATGTACAAGGCTCTGGAAGGCAGACCAATGACCGTTCGTTACTTAGATCCGCCGTTACATGAGTTCCTTCCGACAAAGGAAGAGGACATCGAAGCTTTAGCTGCTGATATGGGAATCACTGTAGAAGCAATTAAAGAAAAATGCGATGGCTTACATGAATTCAACCCAATGATGGGCCACAGAGGCTGCCGTCTGGCAGTTACTTATCCTGAGATTGCCAAGATGCAGACAAGAGCCGTTATGGAAGCTGCAATCGAAGTAAAGGCAGAAGAAGGATACGACATCATTCCTGAGATCATGATTCCACTCGTAGGCGAGAAGAAGGAATTAAAGTTTGTAAAAGATATCGTAGTTGAGACTGCAGAAGCAGTTAAGGCAGAAAAAGGCTCTGACATCCAGTACCACATCGGTACCATGATCGAGATCCCGAGAGCTGCATTAACAGCAGACGCTGTTGCGGAAGAAGCAGAATTCTTCTCCTTCGGTACCAACGACTTAACACAGATGACATTCGGATTCTCCCGTGATGACGCTGGCAAGTTCTTAGATTCCTACTACAAGGCTAAGATCTACGAGTCTGATCCATTTGCAAGACTTGACCAGACCGGTGTTGGACAGCTTGTAGCTATGGCTGCTGAAAAGGGCAGAAAGACAAGACCTGACATCAAGCTTGGTATCTGCGGCGAGCATGGCGGCGATCCGTCCTCCATCGAGTTCTGCCACAAGGTAGGCTTAAACTACGTATCCTGTTCTCCATTCCGTGTGCCGATCGCAAGACTGGCTGCGGCTCAGGCGGCTCTGAACAATAAATAGTGACCGTTTGTTCGGTGAAAAACCATACTTGATTTTGCAAGTAATGTTTGATATAATGGTAGCAGGCAAAAGAGAGAAGTTCTAGATGTATGTACAAAGCGAAAACCCCAGGAGTACCAGTCCTGGGGTTTTCATTAGGCTAATTGTCGCGATTATCTTCTATCTAGCCATTTGCAAATGAAGTAGGCAACGACACTTGCTGTGATAGAGAGAATAAAAGAGAAAAGTTCCATTATGTATGCACCCCCTTCCTGTTGCCAGTGTAGGGTGCGACAACAAATAAGCAGTTAAGTATTGGTGTTTGATACAGGAAATTAATATGGACGAGTTATTTGATATTTTATCAAATAGCTCGTTTTATTGTGCGCGATTAACAGTAGAATACGAGAAATTCCGATTGTTGAATATTAAATAAATTTAGGTTCTGAATAAAAGTGAAAACCTCAGAGGCGCTGATCAGAGGTTTTCTTTTAATACCGTTTTAAATTTGAAACATATCCGTATGATATTTAAGATCAGGAACAGGTATAAAATCATAGAGAAAGTTCGAAAGATGTTACCGTAACAAGTTAAATGTATGGTAAATAGTGGAAAATATATTTGCTTACAAGAAGCAAAATAACGGAAAAGCTGCCTGAAACCATGGAAATATCGAAGGATGAAGGCCTATGGCATACCTTTTCAGCAATTGGACCGGGATTCCAGGGTCTGTGTTGGCGGTTGTGTAATACCATTTGATCGAGTATAATAGTTTAGAAGAAGCAGTATGACAAATGAGGCAGCGATGCCGGAAAACGGGGGATAAAGAGGATGAGGAGAAGAGGGGCAAGGCGTTTGGTATTGAGATATGGAATCGTTGGTCTTTTGGCTGCGGGGCTGCTGTCCGGGTGCTCCGGCACGGGGGAACTGGAGGCTCAGAACCAGGAGCTGAAGTCGCAGGTGGAGAGCCTGTCAGTGGTAAAGGAGAGTCTCGAAGGCGAGAAGGAAAGCCTTTCCTCCGAACTGGCATCGGCGAAGGAGCAGAAGGAAGAGGCCGGGAAGAAAGCCGCGGCGCTGCAGGCGACGATCGATGAGATGGCTAAGGAAGCGGAAATCCAGGCTGGGGATGTCGTCGTCAGACTGATTGGGAAAGAGGACGTGGAGAAAGACTCCTCCAAATGGATCTTTAACAGCTACAGCAATTTGAAGTTTGAGATTACAAACAATACGGACAAAGATATACAGGGAATCGAGGGAAAATTAAAGATCATGGATCTGTTCGGTAAAGAGATTTTAACAGCCGGATGTGATTTTACCGGACATACCATACCGGCGGGGGAGACTGTGGTCAACGATGATCTGAGCTTTGAAATCAATGAGTTTATCGACGAGCATATGAATCTGTATACGACAGCGTATGAAGACTTAAAATCAGAGTATACGGTGACACAGATCGTATTTACAGACGGGACAGTAAAGGAATAGGTGAGCAGCCGCACTGGTGTCTGCGCGATTACATAGAAAACCTCGGGCTGGTCCTGAGGTTTTTCGCTGTCTGCATAAATTACGGCAAAAAAATGGTCATTCGCGGTCAGATCATACGGCCCTCGCCGGAAAAGACTATAATAAAACCATCAAATGACCCGGAAAGGAATGACAGTTTATGTATGAACTCAGAGAAAAGAAAGAAGAAGGAACAAAGAAACCCGTATGGAAGAAGGCGGCGGCATGTATTCTGGCGCTGTTGTTATTTTTTGCCTGCTCCGCGCTGCTTTATGTGACGAAGCTGGCGACATCCACACAGAAAATCCCGGATGCGGACATCAAGGCGATCAGCAATGATTATCTGAATGAAGCGACGGAGAAGCAGATGGACGATTACTGGACAGTGGCTATTTTCGGCGTGGACAGCCGCAACGGCAACATTGGAAAAGGAACCAGCGCGGACACGCAGATGCTTCTCACGCTTAACCGCGCCAATGGAGAAATCCGGCTGGTATCCGTTTACCGCGATACGCTGCTGATGAGCAATGTGAAGGAAGGAAAGTGCCGGAAGATAAACTCCAGTTATACGGAAGGCGGGCCGGAGCAGGCCGTCACGGCATTAAATGAAAATCTGGATTTGAAAATCGGGGATTACGTTTCCTTTTCCTGGAAGGCGGCTGCCGACGCGGTCAACCTGCTGGGGGGAATCGATATGGATATCACAAAGGCGGAGTATGCGTATATCAATGCCTTTATCACAGAAACCGTGGATAGTACGGGAATCCCTTCGGTACATTTAACGGGCCCGGGGCCGGCTCATCTCGATGGAGTCCAGGCCGTCGCCTACAGCCGGCTGCGTCTGATGGACACCGACATGAACCGGACGGAGAGACAGCGGAAGGTGATCGAGGCCGTATTGGAGAAGCTGAAGCAGGCGGATCTTCCGACGATCAACCGTCTTCTGGAGACGGTGCTGCCACAGGTTGCAACCAGCATAGACGCAGGCGACTTTCTGGAACTGGGAAAGAACGCCGGAAATTACCATATTGTAAAAACCGAAGGCTTTCCGACCGTATACAAGGCGGCCACGCTTGGAAAGCTGGGAAGCTGTCTGATTCCCAACACGCTGGAATCCAATGTGACGGCGCTTCATGAATTCCTATACGAAGATCAGGACTATCAGAACTCAGACCGGGTGAAAGAGATCGGGGGAGAAATTATTAAACAGGCATTGGGAGAGTGAGGTGACACTATGATTCGGATAGCAGTTTGTGATGATGAGCCTGCGTTTGCAGAGCGGGTGAAGACGCTCATTGAAGCAGAGTGCCGCGCGCTTTCCGTTTCGTCGGAGACGGTTCTTTATACCGACAGCGGCATGCTGGCCTATGACATCGGGGAGAAGCGGTATTTCGATATGCTTTTCCTCGATATCGAGATGCCTGGTTTCTCCGGCATGGAGCTGGCGGATTTAATAAAGGATTCGCTGCCCCAGGCGCTTGTCTCCTTTATAACCTCCCATACAAAGTACGCGGTCAAGTCCTTTGAGCTCTCCATCTTCCGCTATATACCGAAGGCGGAGGTGGAAAGCTGCTTATCCATGGCGGTTTCGGATGGGATCCGGCTGCTTTCCTGGAAGGTGAAGGAGTGTTACGTGGTGGAAACACCGCGCCAGATCATGAAGGTGGCGATGAGCGACATTCTCTATATCTATAAAAAACAGAAATACTCTTGTCTGGTTTTGCCTGGGGAGGAGGTGCCGGTCCGAAAGGCGCTGGGACAGGTAAAAGAGGAGCTTGGCAGAGAGGAGTTCCTGACGATTGAGAGAGGCTACATGATTAACCTTTACCATGTCAGAAAAATGGAAGGCACATCTGTGGTTATGGACGATGGGACCGTGCTGCCGGTGAGCCAGAGCCATGTAAAAGAAGTGAGAGAGACCATTACCGGTTTCTTCCGGAGGCATCTATGAATACCATATTTCAGCTTTGTGAACTTGCGGCCTATTTTTTGGAGGCATTGATCTGCTATTTTTTTATTCAGCTGTTTTTCCCTGAGAAAGCGAAGGGGAAACTCAGCTTTTTCCTGTTGTCCGGTGTTCTGCTTCTGACGCTGCAGCTTGCGGATTCTCTCCATGTGTATCCATTTCTGGTTACCCTGTGGTTTGTCTTTTATATCTGTATGACGACGGTTCTCATTTTCCACGTGGATGTGTTTTATGCCGTCTCCCTGGTGAGCTTCTATATTCTGTGTGTCTATATTATTGATTTCTTCTGTATTTCGGTGATGGGGGTATTTTTGAAGAACCAGCAGTTCGCACAGATGGTCATCGCACAGCTGTCGCAGTGGCGTCTGGTGTATCAGGCTGCGGACAAGCTGCTGCTGACCGGAGCGTATTTTCTGGCGAGGAAAGCATTTCGCCGGGAGCTGGCCTATAATCCCCGGATGATGTTCCTGACCTCGGGGCTGGGGCTGTGCGGCGTCGGATTTCTGTCATGGCTCACGATTCAGGAGACGAGCCTTCATGCGCTGTTCGGATGGAGCATGTGCATTATCTTGCTGTTTCTCATCTATTTCCTTCTGTTATTTTACTCGAAATACGTGGGAGAGCAGAAGCAGCGCCTCGCCCTGGAAATGAAGGAGCAGATGATCGACAGGGAGTACGATCTGATGGTCCGGCAGCAGCAGGAGCAGGAAGAGCTGTCGCATGACATGAAAAATCATTTGCTTGTGCTTTCTTCCATGATCGGAGAGGGGAAAATGACAGAGGCGGAAACGTATCTGGAGCGAATGGGAGAGCCTCTGCGCCAGCTGGAGATGATGGTGTGGACGGGCAATCCGGTGCTGGATGTGCTGTTGAACAATGCCAGAAACAGCGCGGCAAAGAAAAAAATCCGCTTTACCATTCAGGCGGATGCGCTGACGCTGGGAGATATGGAAGACCGGGAGACGTGCAGCCTGTTTTCCAATCTTCTGGACAACGCCGTGGAGGCAGCAGACCGGGTGGAGGAGGGAGATCGCTGGATTACCGTTAAAATGCGAAAGGCGGGAGACATGATATTCATCGAACTCTCCAACTCCATGACCGGCAGGCCCTCCGTCAAGGACAACCGCCTGGTGACGACGAAACGGGAGGGAACCGGCCATGGGCTGGGACTTAAGAGCGCGGAGCGCGTGGTGGAAAAGTACGGCGGCAGTCTGGTCTGCGAATACGGAGACGGTGTTTTTACGGTTCTGGTGTCCTTCCTGGAAGGGCTGCGAGACCTCTCATAATCCGGCCGTCATCCCAGAAGGCGCCGTGGCCACCGAGACGGATTGCAGGCTTGTGTTTGCCGTGAAAGTCACTGCCGCAGGTGATAAGAAGTCGGTTTTTCTCAGCGACCTCCACGTAATAGGCCGCTGTCTCCTCATCGTGATAGGAGGAAAATGCCTCGATTCCGTCAATTTCGCGAAAGAGCAGACTCTCCAGCAGCTCGGTTTCGCCGCGGTCGAGATTCTGACCGGGGTGGGCCAGGACGCTGATTCCTCCGGCATCGTGGATCAGAGACACGGCGTCGGCAAGGGAAATGTAGTGGACCGGTACATAGGCGGCCTTACCTTCTGAGAAGAAATCCCAATAAAACCGCACATTTGGCATGTCGCTTTTTGCTCCGCCCGGAAGATATGGGCGGAGTATTTCATATTGCGGGGCTTCTTTTTTGGCGAGGAGAATATCCGCGATCAATTCGCCTGGAACGACGCCGTCGCTGGAGGCCGCCAGGACCTCATCCTCATCGACCGGGATTCCTGTGGCGCTCTGAAATAATCGGATTTTCTCTCTGGCCGCCATTTTCTCCTGCTCCAGAATATCCTGTTCAATCTGCGCGAACTCCTTTCGCGTATGGTCGAAGCAGTATCCAAGCAGGTGGAAGTTCCTGCCTTTATGGGTGCAGTCCAGCTCGACTCCGGAGATGACGCGAAGGCCGGAGGCGGCACAGGCCGAAAGGGCTTCTGACTGGGCCGCGGCGACGCTGCGGACTGAGTTGTGATCCGTTATGGCGATTAACTCCATGCCCTGTGCCCTGGACATTGCAACGATTTCCTGCGGTGTGTATTCTCCGTCGTCACTGGCGGCTGAATGGATGTGTAAATCAAGCTTTGACATTGAAGATCTCCCTTCTGTTTCTTTGATGGATGTATTATCTGGTATGGCTGGGACTCTGTGAAGGTTAAAACCGAGGCGGTTTAATGTTTCTGCGATTCCCGAATTTTCTGCCGCCTGCGGAAATAAAAGTAAGTAAACTGCAGGAGAAGAATTCCTGCGGTTGAAATCAGGTAGAGCACCCGGATACCGGTAAATGCGGCGGAACCGGCCACTGCGGATCCAATCGCAGCAGAACCGGCCGCTGCGGTGCGGGCGTCGATCAATCCTTTGACTGCGCCTCCGGTCAGCGGGCCGAGGATGGAGCCGAGACCGATGGCTGCCGTATAAAAATTATCATAGACAATCCGGTTATCCGCTGGCATCAGTTCGTATCTGCGGTTAAATACGGAGATCACAAATCCGGCGTTGGCGGCCGAGGATATGAGAAACGCGGCCGGAATAAAAAGGTACCAGTTCTGAGCGTTGGCGAAGGACATGAACAGAGTCTCTCCTGCAAAGAACCATATGGACATTTTTAAAGTGAATTCATGGCCGCAGCGGTCGCTTAACCTTCCCCAGAAACTGAGCAGAACGATCTGCGGCAGAGAGATGATCATGTATAGTCCGGTCACGATCTGATAGGGGAGCGCCAGATATTTCATCATGTAAACCATGGTATAGCTGTCGGAAATGGTAAGCAGCAGATAAAAGATAAAGATGTAAGCCACAAAGCCTGTAAAGCATCGGTTTTTGAGAGGCAGTCCGGCGATGTCCCGGAAGCGGCAGCCTCTGCTGGAGGACTGGTACGGTTCCCCGTCGGGTGTTCCTGCCAGGAGAATCACTTCAAAGATTCCCATTAGGGCCGCAGCGGCAAACAGGATGGCGAAACCGATGTATTTTCCTCCCATGAGATCCATAAAACGGCCGCCAGCCAGCGACAGAACCACTGTGACCGTGAGCGTCAGCGTCTGTCTTAGGGAAATGTACCGGCCGCTCCTTTTTTCATCGATAAAACCCAGCATCCACTGGTTCAGCACCACTGTCGTCTGGGCCTGAAGTGCGAAGGCAGCGACAACGGTGGGAACGAATACGTAAAGCTGCATCCTGGCTGGAAACAGAACCGGTATGGTGACAAGGAAAAGTGTTGCCAGGCGGGAGAGGATCGTGAGTGCTACCGTCATCCTTTTGCGGCTGGTGAATCGCTCCAGAAATGCCGGGAATATGAGGATCAGCACACCGCAGATATTGACGATAACGCTTAAATAACTGACCAGAATGTCACCGGCTCCCATAAGAATCGCGAGGCCGCTTAAGAAAACGCCGCTGGTCAGATACGTGAACGCTGTGCCGAATCCGGCCTGGACGAGAAAGCAGGTACGGGGACGGGAGTCCGGCAGGCCCTCACCCCCGGGCCGGGGGTTCATGGCTGCTCCTTTATAAACTGAACGTCTTCAAAGATTTTCCCGGCTGTTAAGTACGCCATGCCGTCGTGATAGTCGTGCCAGAGATCGGCCGAATACAGAATCTCCGCGGACATGTGTCTCGGAAGAAGAGCGGAGAAGCCGTCGCTGATGGGACCGATACAGCCTTTGCGCAGATCGGGGCCGCCCAGGACGACATACTGGGGATTTAAAATGCCGCAGATCCAGCCGATGATACGGATCATCAGATTGGTGTAAGCTTTGTCATCCACTGCTTCCATCAGCCACTCGTCGAGAATCCGGCCATCCTCCATGGGAACCAGTCCCAGCTCCCCGGCAAAATTGCGAAAGCCGCGGACGACCCGCCCGCCGACGATGAAACCGGCGCTGACACACGTTTTTTCCAGGTGAAGATACGCCATATTCGTGAGATCCGGGGCCTCGCAGGGAAATTCCCTGGCATAGCAGCGGCCGAAGCCGATGGCTGTGGCATTTAAGTCATTCTCCATAACAATGGGAATGTGATACCGCCCGGCGAGGCGGTCTCCTAAGTCATGGCGGCATAATTCGTCGCTGCTGCCGCTCCCTTTCCAGAACGAACCGTCTTCGACGATGCCCGGAACGCCGATTCCGATGGACTTGATATCCTTTCGCGCCATGAGTTCATCGAGGTATGCGGTGATGGCTGGCTCGTAGTCGTCGCCCGTAAACTCCAGTCTGCAAGTCTCTAAAATCTCTCCACAGATTCCTACAAGCAGCCCGTGCATCTCACTGCCCGAGATGCAGATCGCTGCGCCGTAGTACTTATCCGGCTTAAAGCGGTACCGTTCCGCCTTTCGTCCACCGCTGGATTCGTCGTGTCCAATGCTTTCGATTTCCCCGTTTTCCATCATCTCGGCCAGGAGAGAGCGGACCGTCGTAGAGCTGATCTGTGTCTCACCGGCGATTTCCGCCCTGGTCGCAGTGCCTCTGTTTTTGATCACTCTGCGGATCAGCGAAAGATTCGCCTGTTTTAAAAGCCGTGGTCTGGCGGTTAATGTATCCATAAGAACGCCTCCTTGAAACTTTTGTTGGAAACTTTTATAAGTTTATAATAAAAGTATATGCGGGAACGAAAGAACTGTCAATAGAGAAAAAATATTTTTCTCTGTTGACAGTTCTGGAGATCAGTAAAATACTGAGGTTATTTTTCTAAATTTCAATCACTTTCCCCTTGGAAAGTCTCGACTCTTCCGCCGCAAATGCGACGAGGTGGCTGCCTACGGACTGCTCCAGCGAGGTGATCCCCTCCGGTTCTTTTCCGGTCTGAAGCATGTCGAGGAATTCTTCCAGCATGCGGTTGTCGCCGCCGGCGTGGCCGCTGAAATCCTCGGCCAGCTGGGAGATGTCGATAATCTGACGCGGTTTTCCAAAGAGACCGATCTCGATGGTGTTTTTGTACATGTCGCCGGTGAGATCGCCTTTGGTGCCCATGATCTTGCAGTATCGGGAAGCGCCGTCACTGGTAAAGCCGCTCATGGTGAAATTAATGGTGCTCCCGTCGGTGTTTTCGATGTTGGTCACCTGATGGTCCACCACATTGTTGTCACAGTGGTAGACACAGCGGCCGTAAGGACCTGTCTTTATGGCTTCGTAGATCGTGTCCATCGTCGGATGGAGAGCTAAAATGTCCACCGGCCATTCGGTGTGGCCGCAGGCGATTCCGGTCTTTTCGTTGGTAACGTAGATTTTTTCCGCGTCGAAGGGACAGGAGTCTTTGGCGGCACAGCCGTCGAGGCAGCGATGCGCAGCGCCTTCCGGGGCACAGGATTCCTTGAATAAATAGGTGCTGCCCATGGACGTAACGCGGAGCGGCGTCTTGTCCGCCAGCCATAAGTAGAGGTCGAAATCGTGGCACGTCTTCTGAAGGCACATGGGACTGGTCGTCTCGCTGTTTCTCCAGTTTCCGCGGACAAAGCTGTGTGCCTGATGCCAGTAGCCCACGTTCTCGATGGCCTGGATGGTGACGACGTCACCGATGATGCCGGAAGCAATCAGTTCCTTCATCTTCGAGAAAAATGGCGTATAGCGGAGCACGTGACAGACAACGATTTTCCGGTCGTATTTTTTCGACGCTTCCAGGAGCTGACGGCACTCAGTGGGATCGGGGGAGATGGGTTTTTCCATCAAAATGTGGTATCCTCTTTCCAGAGCGGTAAGCGCCTGGGAGACGTGATCGCGGTCCTGGGTGCAGATAAAGACGGCATCGGCCATCTTGGGCTGGGCCAGCAGCTCCTCCGCACTGGCAAAGCAGCGCTCCTCTGGAATGTGGTACGTCTCGGCGGTCTCCCGAAGAGCGCCGGGATCGATATCCGCGGCTGCGGTAATCTCCATTTTGTCCGGGTGAAGCGAGGCAAATGGCGCATAGGTGATTCTTCCCCGGCTTCCAAGGCCGACGATGGCTACGGTTGTTTTCATGTGAATTCCTCCTGTTTTATGATAAATTGTTTGTATGAATACGCATGGTTACGGTGGTACGGCGGCTTCCCGGTTCTGACTCGATGGTGAGCTCCGACGACTTTTCAAAATAGAGCTTGATCCGCTTATAGAGGTTGGCCAGGCCGTAGCTCCCCGAGACTGAGCCTACCGGATTCGTATTTTTAAAGGATTCCTGGATCCGCTCCATGGTCTCCTGATCGATGCCGGGGCCGTTGTCGGTGACAGATATGACACAGCCATTGCCATTTTCCACAATGCGAATGACGATGTGAACCGGTGAAGAGGTGGTTTCTACCGCGTATTTCATGGAATTTTCTACTAACGGGTGAATAAGCAGCTTGGGAATCTGTATGGAGCGCACCTCCGGCTCCACCTGGTATTCCCAGGTCAGACGGTCCCCGAACCGGAACTTCTCCACCTGCAAGTACTGTTCCACAAAGGTCAGCTCCTGATCAATGGTGATGCGGTCGCTCCCCTTTAAAATGTACTGAAACAGCTTGGCCATGGCCATGAGAATTCCGGCGTTGTCCATGTCATTTTTCTGGATCAGGCTCCAGTAGACCGATTCCAGGGCATTGATGATGAAATGAGGGTTGACCTGGGACTGCAGCGCGGTGATTTCCGCTTTGGTCCGCAAAATCTCTTTTTCAAATACCTGCTCGATCAGACAGTTGTTCTTTTCCACCAGAGCATTGTAATGGATGTTCAGTTCGTTGATGTCGGAATTGGAGTAATGCCGGTCGTTGGCCTGCAGCTTTCCATCGGCAATCACCATGGACTTTCTCATGTCCGACAATGGCTTTGAGATCATACGCGCAATGAAGAGACTGCAGATCAGGAATACGCCGGTCCCGATGAGAAAGCCATAGATCACGATGCCGCTCATCCAGGAGATATCATTGGAGGTCAGTTCCTTCGGAATATAGATGGAAAATGTCCAGCCGGAGTACGAGGAAGTGGAATCGGCCAGCTGGTAATTCCGTTCGAAGGCTTCCGGGTTCATGTCCTTTAGCGTCTTTCCATAGGAAACACGGGCGCCGGCGCAGTCGGTCAGCTCCAGCGTGCAGTCGCCCAGCGCGTTTAAATCCTGGGCGATGGAGTCCATCAAATCCGGCTTCAAATGAACCACGACGTATCCGCCGTGTTCAAAGGCGTAGTCCGCCAGGAGAATCCGCTTGACCGCCATGATGGTATGGCCCCCTCCGGACTCCGATTCGGACAGCAGCCATACGGCCTTTCCGTTGTATTCGTCGGCCAGGGCGAGGGCAGTCTCCGGGATAGCGGCAGAGAGCGGCTCCTTGGTGTAAGGATAGATCTGGGCCTTTTTACTGTAGAGTTCGATGGATTCTAAGTTGTCCGCGTAATTGATCGTATTCATGGTCTTTAACCGGAGAGTGGAAAAACTCTCCGAGGAAAATGACGCATTCTGATTATAGTCGTTTAAAATGGTCTGAACCGCCAGGTCGTTGCAGAGACGCTGAAGAGATGAATCCATCTCGGTCAGCGAGGAGTTAAAACGCTCCTGAGCCTGCTTGACTGTGATTTCTATATATTTGGAAGACTGCTGAAGGATGTAGCCGGACATATTTTTATATAAGTAACCGCCGATGCAGAGAAAGGCGATGGCCATCACCAGCATGGAGGAGATGAAGATCTGCCCCGATGTGGTGTTTCCCAATAATTTCAGTTTCTGTTTCATGGCACCTCCGGTTGCGTATGGACCATCGTATGTTTGTGTTACAGCATCATCATACCAAATTCATATGGTAAAATCAAAAGATATGCATCAAGAAGAAAAAATAGTGGAATTTTACAAAAAAATAGTGTGGTTTCTTTCTTTGTTGTCTATTATATACTAAATGTATCTTATAAAGGAGGGATTTACAGATGAAAAAAAGATTAGCAGCAATCGTCTGTGCAGCCGCGCTGGGGGTTACAGCACTCACTGGCTGTGCATCAGGAAAGCAGGAGACTACGGCAGCAGGTACGGAGACGACCGCAGCGGCGGCCACGGAGAAGGCGGCAGGCGAGGAGAGTAAGGCGGAGACGACCGGGGAAACAGCGGCCAGCCAGGAAGCCGCGGAGATTACATATTGGGATACGGTCGGCAGCGTGTCGGACCGTGAGGCCAAGCTGGCCATGATCGGGCGGTTCGAAGCACAGAACCCGGGAATCAAGGTAAAATATGAGGGAATGGAAGGCGAGGCCTACAAGACTAAGATTAAGACTGTGGTAAGCGCCAACAATCTGCCGGATATCTTCGGATACTGGGTGGGAGAGCAGTTTAAGACGCTTGTAAACTCCGGAAATGTGGAAGATTTGTCTTCCGTTTTTGAGGAGGACACGGCATTTCGCGATACCTTTGTGCCGGGCAGCTTAGACGCGGTATCCTATGACGGCAAGGTCTACGGCGCGCCGACCTCCATTACCTGTATGGCAGTCTGGTACAACAAGGCCATCTTCGAGGAGAACGGAGTGGAAGTTCCGAAGACATATGAGGACTTAAAGGGCGTGATCAACACACTGTCCGATAAGGGCGTGACACCGATCATCGTGGGAGCCAAGGACCGCTGGCCGCTTCTCGGCTGGTATTCCTACCTGGCACAGAGAATCGGCGGTGTCGATCTGTACAATGAGGTGTGCTCCGGAGATAAGAATTTCACGGAAGACGCATATGTACAGGCTGGCGAGGAAATCAAGGCTCTGGCGAAAAAGGGCTTTATCAATGGCTGCATGTCCGTAGACGCCACGACGGCGGAAGCCTTGTTCGCGGCAGGCAAGGGCGCAATCTTAATTACCGGTTCCTGGTCGATTCCGACCTTTACGGAAGACCCGGAGCGCGCAAAGGATTTCTCCTATTTCCCATTCCCTGTGGCAGAGGGCGGAAAAGAGGACGAGGCCGGCTACTTATACGGCGGCGTTGCCAATACCCTGGCAATCAGCAGGTCAACGAAGAACAAAGACGCGGTTGTGAAGTTCTTAAAGTACATGATGAGTGAGGAAGAGCAGACCTTAAGTGTAGAGCGCACAGGAACCTTCTCGACTGTGAAGGTATCCCCGAAGGAAGAGAACATGGATCCTCTGGCATACCAGTTCAGCCAGTACGTATCCGACGGTGTGGAAGGCTTCATTCCGTATACGGATCAGGCCCTGCCTCCGGAACAGGCGGAGAACTTATTAAACGCTTTAACCGCTATCGTTGCGGAAGACAACGCCGACGTTAAGGCGGAGCTTGCAAAGATCAAATAGATTTCACTAATTGGTACAACATTGGGGCCGCGCACGGAACACCTCCGAATACGCGGCCCCGAAAGGAATAGGTGCAGAGTATGAAAAAAATACATCCTGCGGTGCGGTGCCTCTTCATATTGCCTGCGGTCCTGTGGTTTTTTGCGGCGGTGATCGTACCGGTCCTGATGGCGGTCTATTACAGCTTCTTCAGCTGGGACGGGGTGACTGCCAAGGTGTTTATCCGCTTCGATAATTACAGGGAACTGTTTAAGGATCCGGTCGTCTGGAAGTCCCTTACCAATTCCCTGAAGATGGTATTCTGGTGCGTTCTGCTTCAGCTGCCCATCGGCATGGCGTTTTCCGTCATTCTTTTTAACCGGAAGCTGAAGGGACGGGGATTTTTCCGGACCGTGTACTTCCTTCCGGTGGTGCTGTCCTCCTCCATGATCGGTATCTTATGGGGACAGATCTACGATCCCAACTTCGGACTGTTAAACGGTCTTCTGGAGGCGGTGGGATTAAAACAGCTGCAGCAGATCTGGCTGGGGGACATGAAGCTGGCGCTGGGCTGTATCATTGCGGTGGTGGTCTGGCAGTTTATCGGCAATTATATTCTGATCTACTATACGGCCCTGCATAATATTTCCGAGGATGTGCTGGAGTCGGCCAGGCTGGATGGAGCCGGTGTCCTAAAGCTGTTCCGTTATATTGAACTGCCTCTGATGTGGCCGGTGATCCGTCTGACCCTGATACTGGCCACGGTCAACTCCTTAAAATACTTTGACTTAGTCTACATCATGTCAAACGGAGGACCGAACCACGCCAGCGAGGTTCTGGCTTCCTATGTGGTAAAGAATGCGTTCAATTCCATGAGGATCGGCTATGCGAACACGGTGGCGGTGCTTCTGCTGGTTCTGGGAATCTTCTTTATTGTTCTTTATAACAAAATACTGGCTCCGTCATCGGCCAGCGATTAAATATCACCGAAGGAGGTTTCCTAATGAAAAAAAGCAGTATATCACCAGGCAAATGGATTCTGTACCTCATTCTGGCAATTCAGGCGGCAGTCACCACGTACCCGCTGATCTGGATGATCGTGTCCTCTTTAAAGGACAACGTATCCTTTTTTGCAGATCCGTGGTCCATACCCAAGAATCCCCAGTTTGTCAATTACGTGACGGCCTGGAAAGAAGGAATCCAGGACTATATGATAAACAGCATTGTGATCACCATCGCAACGCTTTTTATCGTCATTATTCTAAGCTGTGCGTTCTCCTTCATGGTCGCCCGTTTTCCGTTTAAGGGGGGCGGACTTCTGGTTGGAATGTTTTTTGCAGGCATGATGATTCCGGTTCACTGTACTCTCGTTCCTCTATACAGTATGATGAACGGACTGGGATGGCTGGACAGCTTATGGGCCCTGCTCTTTCCCTATGTGGCGTCGGGACTGCCGCTGGCCATCTTCCTGACTTACGGCCACTACCAGCAGATTCCCATGGAACTGGAGGAGGCGGCGAGAATGGATGGATGCGGTGTCATCCGGATGTTTCTCTACATCTTTCTGCCGCTGGCCAAGCCGGTGATTTCCACCATCGGGATCCTGACGGCCATCAGCGTGTGGAACGAGTTCATATTTGCCAATATCATCATCTCTGACCCGCTTAAGAAGACGCTGCCGGTAGGCCTTCTGGCGTTAAAGGGAACGTACAATACGAACTACGCTGCGGTCAGTGCGGCGTTGACTATTTCCGCGATACCGATTATCATAGTCTATATCCTGATGTCAGGAAAGATTCAGGCTGGTATGGTCTCGGGCGCGGTGAAGAGCTGAACGGGGGAATACGATGGAAAATTATATTGTTAATCCGGTTTTACCCGGATTTCATCCGGATCCATCCATCATTCGGGTGGGGGCGTATTACTATATGGCCGTATCCACGTTTGAGTGGTTTCCGGGTGTCTGTATCTACCATTCCACAGATTTACAGAACTGGGAGCTGGCGGCCAGGCCTCTGGACCGTGTCTCCCAGCTGGATATGAAGGGCAATGATGCCTCCGGCGGAGTGTTTGCCCCCTGCCTTTCCTATGACAACGGCGTGTTCTACCTGGTTTACACCAATGTGAGGACACACTGGTACGAATTTATGGACTGCCACAATTATCTGGTAACGGCCGCGGATATCCGGGGAGAGTGGTCGGAACCCGTCTATCTGCACAGCCTGGGCTTTGATCCGTCGCTGTTTCACGATGATGACGGGAGAAAATGGGTGGTCAGCATTGTGAGGCATTACCGGAAGATGCGCGTTCAGAAGATCGCCCTGCAGGAATACGACCCTGTTTTAAAGAAAATGACGGGGCCGCTGACGGAGATCTTCGGGGGCAGCGGGCTGACGGCTCCGGAAGGACCTCACCTCTACCGGAAGGATGGCTTTTACTATATCATGACTGCGGAAGGCGGGACGGAATACGGCCACGCGGTCACCATGGGCCGGTCGGAGAAGATCGGCGGTCCCTACGAGCTGTCGCCCTATAATCCGGTTTTAACGTCGCGGAATGATCTGACACTTCCCTTACAGAAGGCCGGGCACGCTGATCTCGTGGAGGCGCCGGACGGGGAGTGGTATATGGTGCATTTATGCGGCCGGCCGCTGCCGCCGTTTCGCCGGTGCATTCTCGGGAGAGAGACGGCGGTCCAGCATGTGAGATGGACAGAGGACGGATGGCTCTGTCTTGCAGACGGGGGAAAGGAACCGCGTGTACGCGTTCCGGTATCGTGGCCGGTGGAACGGAAACTGGAGGAGGAGATCCGGTATTTGTTTCAGGGACCGGATTTAAGCCCGGATTTCTTTTCACTCCGAGTGCCCCTGGGGGAGGCTTTATCACTCACAGAACGTCCGGGCTGGCTGCGGCTGACGGGAAAGGATTCGCCCAATTCCAGGTTTGAACAGAGCCTGGTTGCGCGGAGACAGGAGGACTTCGCGTTCAGCTTTGAGACCGAACTGGATTTTGAACCATCCTCGGAGCGGCAGATGGCGGGAATTCTGTATTTTTATGACGAGTGTGATTTTTACTACCTTCGTGTGACCTGCGGACAGAGCGGACAGAAGATCCTCGATGTGATGCGGATGAACCGGGGAAAGACGGAGTATGTGCCTGACTGCGGTATTGCGGTGCCGGAGGGGCGTAGCATCCGGCTTAAGCTGGTGGTGCGCCGGACAGAGGCTTCCTGCTACTACAGCCTGGAGGAGGGGGTGTGGCAGCAGGCGGGAAATACGCTGGATGCCTCGCTGCTTTCTGACGAGTATCCGGAGGAAGGGGCTTACACGGGAGCCATGGTTGGCCTGGGATGCCATGACATGGCGTACCGCAGCGCCAGGGCGTATTTCAAGTATGCAGTGTACCGCAGAGAAGGGACCGGAATGGGAACAGACTGATAAAGACGGACGGAGAAGGGGGGAAACCATGGAACGGACCTATACACTAATGCTGGTGGAGGATGAGCGGAATATTCTGTATGGCATGAAGAATGCCATCCTCTGCTACAAGCCCCAGGTTTCTGATATTCTGACCGCTGAAAATGGCCGGGAGGCGCTGGAGCTTCTGGAGGAACGGGTTCCGGATATCATCATTACGGATATCCGCATGCCGGAGGTAGACGGTACCGAGATGGTCCGCCGGATTCGTGAACAGGGGTATGAGATGCCTGTGATCATCCTGACGGCCATGACGGACTTTGCCATTGCCAGGGATTTGATCCATTACCAGATTCAGAATTACATCGTGAAGCCATTTTCGATTGAGGAGATCTTAAAGGAGACGGAGGTGGCCATCGAAGAACTGAAGAAGCGCAGCCAGATGAAGATGGCGCAGAAGATCGTGAAGGAGTTTCCGGAACTGGTGGAAACTCCGCCCTCCAGCGAAAACCAGCTGATATCCCAGGCCGTGGAATACATAAGCAGCCACTTGGATGGCGCAGCCTCTTTAAATGACATTTCCGGGGCGCTCCATGTGAGCAAGGCGTATCTGTCCACGCTGTTTAAGCGGGAGATGAATACGACCGTGACGGATTTTGTGACGAAGCAGCGGATGAAGGAGGCGAAAAAGCTTCTTCTGGAGACCGATATGCTGGTATCAGAGATCTATTTAAAGGTAGGCTATCAGAGCGATAAGTACTTTATCAAGGTGTTTAAGGAGATGGAGGGGGTGACACCTCTGGCCTACCGGAAACGGTGGAAATGAAAATCACTATCAGATTTGCCTCATTTTCACGGATGAAGCTGGAAGATTGTAAAAAAAATAACAAAAGAAATGAAATGGATTATTGACTATTTCGATTATTTGTAATAAAGTAAGTATTAGCCTATGGCATGTAACTTACAAGGTATAGGTAATATCAAATAAACTATTTGGTTACTATACACTAATACAGAAAAGAGAGGTTGAATAAAATGGCAGAAATCGATTTAAGTCAGTATGGTATCAACGGAACAACAGAAATCGTCTACAACCCTTCATTTGAAACATTATTTGAAGAAGAGACGAAACCAGAACTGGAAGGCTATGAAAAAGGCCAGGTAAGTGAACTTGGTGCAGTTAATGTTATGACGGGTATTTATACAGGACGTTCACCTAAAGATAAGTACATTGTCATGGATGAGAATTCAAAGGACACTGTATGGTGGACCTCTGATGAATATAAGAATGATAATCACCCGGCCAGCCAGGAAGCCTGGGATACAGTAAAGAAAATTGCTCAGGAAGAGCTTTCCGGCAAGAGACTTTTCGTTGTAGACGCATTCTGCGGAGCGAATAAAGATACACGTATGGCAATCCGTTTCATCGTTGAGGTTGCCTGGCAGGCTCATTTCGTAAAGAACATGTTCATCCAGCCTACAGCAGAAGAACTTGAGAACTTTACACCGGATTTCGTTGTATACAATGCTTCCAAAGCAAAAGTAGAAAATTACAAAGAGTTAGGTCTGAACTCTGAGACCACTTCCATGTTCAACATCACCAGCCGCGAGCAGGTAATCGTAAATACATGGTACGGCGGAGAGATGAAGAAGGGTATGTTCTCCATGATGAACTACTATCTGCCGTTAAAGGGCATTGCTTCCATGCACTGTTCTGCCAACACAGATTTAAACGGCGAGAATACCGCTATCTTCTTCGGTCTTTCCGGAACAGGCAAGACCACACTTTCCACAGACCCGAAGCGTCTTCTGATCGGTGATGACGAGCACGGCTGGGACGACAACGGCGTATTCAACTTCGAAGGCGGCTGCTACGCTAAGGTTATCAACCTGGATAAAGAATCCGAGCCGGATATCTACAATGCAATCAGGCGCAACGCTCTGTTAGAGAACGTTACCCTTGATTCTGAAGGCAAGATCGATTTCGACGATAAGAGCGTGACAGAGAATACCCGTGTATCCTACCCGATCGACCATATCGAGAAGATCGTTCGCCCGGTTTCCGCAGCTCCTGCAGCAAAAGATGTAATCTTCCTGTCAGCAGATGCGTTCGGCGTACTTCCTCCAGTATCGATCCTGACACCAGAGCAGACTCAGTATTACTTCCTGTCTGGATTTACAGCAAAGCTTGCTGGTACAGAGCGTGGAATTACAGAGCCTACACCTACCTTCTCCGCTTGCTTCGGCCAGGCTTTCTTAGAGCTGCACCCGACAAAGTATGCAGAGGAGCTTGTTAAGAAGATGGAGAAGAGCGGCGCAAAGGCTTACCTTGTCAACACCGGATGGAACGGTACCGGCAAGCGTATCTCTATCAAGGATACCCGCGGCATCATCGACGCGATCCTGGATGGTTCTATTGCAAACGCACCGACAAAGCAGCTTCCGTACTTCAACTTTGAGATTCCGACAGAGCTTCCGGGCGTAGATCCTAAGATTCTTGATCCTCGCGATACATATGCTGAAGTTTCCGAGTGGGAGACAAAGGCAAAAGATCTGTCCCAGCGTTTCGTTAAGAACTTCGCAAAATATGAGGGTAATGAAGCAGGAAAAGCTTTAGTTTCCGCAGGTCCTCAGTTATAAGAATAAGATGTGTCAGATTGGCCCCCGGCAGTTGCTGCCGGGGGCTTTTTTCGCTGCCTTACTTTTTAAGGGATTGCGTATCAGAGCGTGTTTGATGTAACAAAAACATACAGGTTGCATAAAAATCATTTCACAAATGCTCCGAAAAGAATAGGATTGCTGTCAGAATTTACAAAAAAAATAGAATCTATTGATTTAAACGTTTAAATGAGTTATAATGTGCCCATAGGAAAATAGTAGTTATGGGATAACAGAAGTTTCATTGGAAGCAGATAATGCAGCATATTTATGAGGAGGTCGCGAATTGAAATCTTATGAAGCAATGGAAGAAGAAGCTCTGGCAGTGCGCAGAGACATTGTTGAAATGCTTTACCGGGCGGGAAGCGGTCATCCCGGCGGATCCCTGTCGGTGACTGATATTCTGGTGTGTCTTTACAACCGGATCCGCGTGGATGCAGAGCATCCGGACATGGAGGACCGGGACCGGGTGGTGCTCAGTAAGGGACATGCAGCCCCTGCGCTGTATGCCGTGCTCGCGGAACACGGCTTTTTTTCAAAGGAAGCGTTTAAACGTTTAAGAAGATTAGGCGGAATGCTCCAGGGGCATCCGGATATGAATAAGACGCCGGGGATCGATGTCTGCACCGGGTCTCTGGGGCTTGGGGTATCGACCGCATGCGGGATTGCGCTGGCCGGGAAGGTGAGAAAGAAAGACTACCGCGTGTATGCGGTCCTGGGAGACGGGGAGCTGCAGGAGGGCATCGTGTGGGAAGCCATGGCGGCAGCGGTTCACCATAAGCTGGATAACTTGACGGTGATTGTGGATTTAAACGGGCTTCAAATCGATGGTCCGGTGGAAAAAGTAATGGGCTCCGGCAACTTAAAGGGGAAATTTCTGGATTACGGTTTTAAAGTGGCAGAGGTGGACGGCCATGATTTTGAGGCTTTGGACGCGGCCATCGCGCTTAGGGCGGACAGCGTTCCGGTCTGCATTCTGGCGAAGACAGTAAAGGGAAAAGGCGTTTCCTTCATGGAAAATCAGGCCGGATGGCATGGACAGAAGATCAGCGGAGATGACTATAAGTCAGCAATGGAAGATTTGAAAGGAGGAAGATGAGATGGCTGAACCAGCAATGAGAGAGGCTTATGGAGACGCCCTGTTAAAGATGGGAGAGGACGAACGCGTAGTGGTTCTGGACGCAGATTTGGCGAAGGCCACTTCCTCCTGTAAATTTGCCGCCAGGTATCCGGAGCGGTTTTTCGATATGGGAATCGCGGAGCAGAATCTGATGGGAACGGCGGCGGGGATGGCGATCAGCGGGCTGAAGCCATTTGCATCGACCTTCGCTTTGTTTGCGGCAGGACGCGCCTATGAGCCGATCCGCAATGCAGTCTGTTACGCAAAGGCTCCGGTGAAGATTGTGGCTACCCACGCGGGACTTTCACCGAATTCCGACGGAGGAAGCCATGAGACGATCGAGGATATCGCGCTGATGCGGGTGCTCCCGGGAATGACGGTTTTAAGTCCCTGTGATTACAGACAGGCGTTTGACATGGTTTTACAGATGAAAGAGATGGATCACCCGGTCTATATCCGGATGTCGAGACACCCGGTGGAGACGGTGACGGCGGAAGGAAGCCGCACAGAGATCGGTAAGATCGACGTGCTCCGCGAGGGCGGGGACGTGTGTTTCGCAGCCACGGGCATTATGACAGCAGAAGCGCTGCATGCGGCGGAGATCCTGGAGACTAAAGGAATACACGCAGCGGTGTTAAATGTACATACCATCAAGCCTCTGGATAAAGAGACTCTGATCCGTTACGGAAAATCCTGCAAACGGATGGTGACGGCGGAGGAGCACTCGGTAATCGGCGGTTTAGGATCAGCGGTGGCGGAGGTTCTCGCCGAAAGCGGCGGATGCCGTTTGAAACGCGTCGGCATCCAGGATCGATTCGGACAGTCCGGCGATCTGGCTGAACTGATGGAATGCTATGGGCTGACAGCGGGAAATCTGGTGGAGACCGCTTTGAAAATAATGGAGGAAGACGTATGAGAAAGATCCCGGTAATCATAGACTGCGACACAGGAATCGACGATATGATATCCTTCGCCGTGACACTCACCTCAGACAAGTTAAATATTCTGGGGATCACCACGGCGGCTGGAAATCAGGTGGTGGATATCACCACACAGAACACATTGAACGGAGTGACCATCATGGGAAGATGCGGCATTCCGGTGGCGAGGGGAGCGGAAAAGCCACTCTCGAGACCGCTTCGGGATGCCGGTTACATACACGGTGAAAATGGCCTGGGGACGTACCAGTTTGCTGAAATGACATCGAAACAGCCGGAAGATATTGATGCAGTGGAGCTGATGAGAAGCCTGCTGGCCGCGTCGGAGGAAAAGGTCGTGATTCTCGCAATTGCTCCGCTGACCAATGCAGCCAGACTGCTGATGGAACACCCGGAGGCGGGAGCGAAGATCGAGAAGATCGTGTTTATGGGAGGCTCTCTGCGGACCGGCAATCCGACACCGGTTTCCACCTTCAACGTGCTGGCCGATCCGGAAGCCGCAAGATATGTGATGAAGAGCGGTGTTCCCTTCCATATGTGCCCTCTGGATACGACGAGAGATTTATATTTGACCATGGACGATATCGAATTCATCGGAACGATCCTGAATCCGGTTGCTCAGATGAATTACGAGATGTGCCGTTTTTACAACGATGCTGTGAATAAGAACAACAACGCGGCCAGGCGTTTTAAGGGGCTGTGTATCCACGATCTCTGCGCGGCTGCGTACGTGACGAATCCTGAGCTTTTTACTACTGTGAAATACCAGGGGGACGTGGAGACAGAGGGAGAACTGACTCTGGGATTTACGGTTCTGGACTATGAGAATATCAGACAGGTGCCGGAGGAAGAGAGAAATGTAACCTTTATCAATTCCGTGGACCGGGACGGCGTTCTGAAGATCTATTTCGAGGCTCTGAAAAGCTTTGGAGAACAGGGGGAAGAGATAAATGGATAAAATACCGGTAATCATAGACTGCGATACTGGAATTGACGATATGATATCTTTTGTATTGACACTCGCGTCAAAACAGCTGGATATCCGGGGAGTGACCACTGTGGCGGGAAATGTCTCCCTGCCGCACACGACGTACAATACCGTCAACGGCCTGGCGTTTATGGGCAGAGGCGAGATCCTGGTGGCGGCTGGAGAAGCGGCTCCGCTTGAGCGTCCGTACCGCGACGCAAGCGAGATTCACGGGGACAGCGGGCTGGGAGCATTTTCGTTTGAATATCCCGTGGACTATGGGCCAGTGGAGACCGGCGGGGTGGAATTTTTATATGAGAAGCTGATGGAATCGGAGGAGAAGATTACGATTCTGGCTCTGGCGCCGCTGACAAATATTGCGAAGCTGTTTCTGGAACACCCGGACTGTAAGGAAAAGATTGAGAAGATCGTGTTTATGGGCGGATCCATTTTCAGCGGAAATCCGACGCCGGTTGCCACGTTTAATGTGTGGGTGGATCCCGAGGCGGCAAGGATCGTCATGAAGGGCGGCGTCCCATTCTTTATGTGCCCGCTGGATACCACCAGGGAGGCCTATTTGACAGAAGAAGAGCTGGAAGTCATCGGAACCATCGATAATCCGGTGGCGGCCATGGTTTATACCATGTTAAGCTTCTATTGGAGCCAGGAGAAAAAGAATGTGAACGGACATAAGCGGTTTAAGGGATTGTGCATCCATGACCTGTGCACGGCGGCCTATGTGACGAACCCGGAGCTGTTTCATTCGGTGAAATACTACGGAGACGTGGAGACGAAAGGGCCGCTGACAGAGGGCTTCACCATGATCGACTATGAGGAGATCTTAAAAAAGAGGGAAGAAGAGAAAAATATCGACTACATTGATTCCGTTGACAGAGACGGTGTGATGAAGGTTTTCTTTGAGGCTCTGAAATCTTATTCAAAATAATAATAAGCGGGCCGGCAGCGCCCGCTTATGTGCTTAATGCTGCGGTATGTTACGGTATGTAACGGTAAATCGCGCGTAAAGCGAACGACCGTTAGAAGGAGGTAGCTGTTATGAGACAAGGGGAGCTGATCGTCAATCCCACACTGGCCTGCGGGAATCCCTTGAATTTTAAGAAGGATTTAGATATACTTGAGAATACAGGAATTAAGATTCTGCATATTGACATTATGGATGGCCATTATGTGCCGAATCTCTGCTTCGACACCGGGATGGTGGGGCTGATCCGGAAAAACTATTCGTTTCTTCTGGACGTCCACTTAATGGTGACGAACCCGGCGGACTATATTCTGCCGCTGGCCGCCGCCGGGGCGGATTATGTGAGCTTCCATCTGGACGCGACCCATTTTCCGGTCCGCACGCTGAACCAGATCAGAGAGAACGGCATGAATGGCGGCGTGGTGCTGAATCCGGCACAGTCTCCCGAGCTGCTTCGGGAGACGCTTCCCTACCTGGATTTTGTGCTGGTGATGGGCGTGGAACCCGGATTTTCCGGTCAGAGGTTTCTGGAAGGAACGGTGGAAAAGGTGAGCAGACTGCGGGATATGCGGGAGCAGCTGGGCCTCTCCTATCTGATCGAGGCCGACGGCGGCGTGGACAGGGAGAATACCGTAACCCTGCTGGAAAACGGGGCGGACATCCTGGTGTCAGGCGCGTTTGGTGTGTTTGAGGGCAGAAATGGTCTTGAACAGGATTGCAAGGAGTATCAGGAACTGGCGCTTCGGGCGGCCGGGGAGCGGTAGGCAGCCGGAACAGAACAAGCAGCAGATTGACGAAGGGGGGAAATGGTGTGGCGACAATTAAAGATATCGCAAGACTGGCGGGCGTGTCCACCGCGACGGTGTCCATGGTCTTAAACGGAAAAGACTGCATTACCAAAAAGACGAAAGAGAAGGTGATGGCGGCCGCCAGGGAAGTAGACTACATACCGAGTATTGCGGCCAAAACACTGAAGACGAAGCGCAGCTATACCATAGCCCTGTTTGTGGGAGATATCGCAAATCCATTTTTCCCGGAAATCATCAAAGGGGTGGAGGGCGCTGCCAAAGACAGGAATTACAGCGTCATTATCTATGACCTGTCCGGGCAGGATCAGGACTTTGTGGAGCAGATCGACAAGGCGGCGAGCCAGAAGGTGGACGGCTTTTTTATCACCGGCAGCACGCAGATTTCCGAGGAGGCGAGGAAGCGCCTTTTGATGATTGCGGACTCGGGGATCAAGATGATTTCCTGCAACCGGTTTATGAACTGGGGCGAATTTCCGCTGATCTGTACCTCCGAGGAAGAGCAGGTGGATGGCCTGCTGAGCAAGCTGGCGGCGTTGGGACATAAGCACATCGGCTGCATCTCCGGTTATCCGGAATACTGGGTGGCGGAGCGCAGGGAAGGCTTTTACCGGAAGACACTGGAGCAGTACGGCCTGTACCACCCGGAGTATATCGTAAACGGCGGATTCTCCATAGAAGACGGGATCCGCATTACAAAGAAACTTTTAAAGAAACAGCCGCAGATTACCGCGGTGATGTGTGTGAATGATACGCTGGCGATCGGCTGCAACGCGGCGGCCAGGGAACTGGGACTTTCAGTCCCGGAGGACTTGTCCATATTCGGCGTGGACGGTGTGGAATGTCTGAAATATTTCGCCCCGCAGATTACAACCGTGGATACCCACCGGTATGAGTACGGCTACAGGGGGACCGTCAGGCTGATTGACCTGATCGAGGATGACGGAAGCAGGAAGCAGGAGCTTTTAGAGACTATGGTATGCCCCTGTTCTATACGGCAGGGTGATACGATCGCCCCGCCCGTTAATGGAAAATAAAAAATAGAAAAGTAAAGAAATAGAAATAGAACTAGAAGCAGAACTAGAAACAGAAACAAAAATAGAAATAGAAAGGCTGGATAAAAATGAGAATCGGAATTGGATGTGACCACGGCGGATACGAGATGAAGGAAGAACTGAAAAGGCGGCTGACCGCCGCCGGCCATACGGTTGCAGATAAAGGTATTTACAGTGTCCACGAGGTGGACTATCCGGACGTGGCCGTGGTAGTGGCAAAGGGAGTCGTGGCGGATGAGTATGACTGCGCGATTCTGGTATGCGGAACGGGAATTGGCATGAGTATCGCGGCAAACAAGGTGGAGGGTATCCGCGCCGCACTGGTGACGGATACGTTTTCCGCCAGGATGGCGAGAGAGCATAACAATGCGAACATGATCACGCTGGGAGCCAGGACCGTGGGAATCGAGCTGGCGTGGGAGCTGGTGAACGCGTATCTGGGAGCAGAGTTCCTTGGGGGCAAGCATCTGGTGCGGGTTGAGAAGATTATGGGGCTGGAGAGATGACCGGGGGAAGATAAAGAATCCTGACGGTGCAAATGAAAATCATTTGCACCGCCAGGATCTTTTTTTTCGATTAATTTTTGCATATAATGAATATTGTTAAAAAATAAACTAAAAACAGGAAAATATTTCCTTGAATTATTGTGCACAATGCTGTAACATAAACGCTGTAACAATTTATGAGAAAGGGATGCAGCCGTATGAGATGGATGAAAAACAGGGGCGTAATAACGAAAATTACATGGATGATCGCCGTGGTCCTGATTATTCCTACAGCCGTGGTCGGGATTTTTTATTATAATTCCTATAAAAAGACGCTGCTGAAAGATGCGGGCATCCAGATGGAAAGAGAGCTGGAAGGGCTTAAGACCACCATGGACAACAACCTGGATGCCATACACGCCGTGATTAATGAGCTGAGCTACCGTCAGGAATTTGCTTATTATCTGGATGGGAAGAACATCCTGAGCGAAAGAGAAAGGCAGCATTACGCATCCGGGATGGAGGAGGAGCTGATCAATATCCGGTACCTCTATCCAAACCTGTTTTATCAGATTGTGGTATACGGGGATAATGAGTCTCTTGATTTAAACAATGACTGGCAGTTCAGCATGGACATCCTGAAGAAAAAGGCGTATTACGATGAAATTCTGCACTCTGACAGCGATCTCGTATACGGGAGCGTGAGAAAAGCGGATTTTTTGATCTCGACTCTGGATGTAGATAACTTAAATATTGTTAAAGATGGGAAATTGATCCTTCCCGTTTATTTGAAAATCAGAAATTTAAGTACGAAAGATGTGGTCGGCATTCTGGAGGTGGACATGTCTGTGGAAAAGCTGGCGGGGAACCTTTTTCAGAAGCAGGACAGGGATACGGATTATCTGATCTTTGACAGAGACGGGACGCTGCTTCACCAGACCGGGACGTATGAAACTGCGGATTTCGAGCAGTGCCTGTTTAAAGAAAACGAAGGAAAAGAGAGTGTCTCTGTGGCGGAGGAGCCCTACCTTCTTACCTACAGCCGTTCGAACCGCTGCGGCCTGATCAATGTAGTCCTGAAATCCCGGAAAGGGGTGCTGGAATTCGCCTCCGAGATGATGCTCCGTGTCGTTGTGGTGGCGATTGTCTGCGGCGCGTGTGTGATTGGGCTGACGTATCTGCTGCTGAAGCGGATGTTAAAACGGCTGGTGGTTCTGGACGACATGATGAGCCAGGTGGAAAGCGGTCACTTCGATTTTGCGATCCGGGAGGAAGGCCCTGATGACGAGATCACCAGGATTATCCGGCGGTTTAACCAGATGGCTTCTCATTTGCAGGCCGTGATCAACTCCGCGGTGGAGAAGGAGCAGGCGCAGAAGGCGGCGGAACTCAGTGCACTTCAGGCGCAGATCAATCCTCATTTTCTCTACAATACCCTGGAAAATATGCGGATGCAGTGTGAGATCGACGGATATTACGCCATCGGGGACAGTCTGGCGGCGTTGGGGGATCTGTTCCGTTACAGCATAAAATGGGGCAGCAATGAGGTGCCGTTTCGCCTGGAGTGGGACAATCTGAAAAACTATATTTCCATCATGAACATGAGGTATCAGGAAGATTTAAAATGCATCATGGAGATTGGCGAGGGCGTGGGAGACGTCATGGTTCCAAAGATGCTGCTGCAGCCTCTGGTGGAAAACAGCTTCAGCCATGGATTTAAGCAGGTGCTCCCGCCGTGGCTGATCGTGATCCGCGCGTTTCGGAAACGGGACATGCTGGTCATCATGATTGAAGATAACGGAAGCGGCATTGAACAGGAGCGGCTTTTAGAGATCCGGCAGTGCTTAAAGAATGATACGCCCTTAAGGGGGGAGAAGAAGAAACGGTCCATAGGGCTTATTAATGTAAAGCAGCGGCTTTTGCATATCTGCCGGGGAGGGGCAGAGATTTTTATTGACAGCCAGCCCGACCGTGGCGTGAAGATTGTGATTGAAATCAAAATGGAGGAGGAGTCAGATGTTTAAAATATTGATCGCTGACGACGAAAGATTCATCCGGAAAGGAATTATTGCGATCCTGGAACGGGGGCTGGAGGAAGAAATTCAGTTTGTGGAGGCGGGAAATGGAATCGAGGCCATTGACCTGGCGCAGAAGGAGCACTTTCACCTGGTTATCTCCGACATCAGCATGCCGGGCAGCAGCGGGCTGGAATTTATCAAAGCCCTGAAGGACTCGGGACAGACCGCCACGGTCATTATCCTGTCCGGCTATGAGAATTTTGAGTACGCGAGGGAGGCGGTCCGGCTGGGGGTTCGGGAGTATGTGATGAAACCCGTGAAAAAACCGGAATTTCTGGAACTGGTCCGCACCTGCCTGGAGGAGACCAGGCAGAAGCAGGAGCAGTCGGTGAAGGAGGCCAGGGAATCCATCGCAAATGAGAAAATATTAAATCAGGTGAAGGAAGAGGTACTGGTCCAGCTTCTCAACGAGAACAGGAAGGAAGTGGTCGCCCAGTGTCTGGAACGGCTGGAGAAGTTCGGGATCACCTTTCATTCGTCCCTCTTCATCTGTGCGGTCATCGAATATGAGGTTACGGACAGCAACCGGGAGTACATAGATTTTGTGGCAAAGAACATGGTGGACGAATTTTTTAAGGACTCCTTCTTTCCTGCGGTGACGGTGGAGTACAGCGAGGGAAGGCTGGCTGTCATTATGGAGTTTCAGGACCAGAACCGTTTTAAAGAAGAGAAGGCGACCGCCCTGCGCAGTGTCACGGGACTGATTAAAAAATACTGCAAGGTGCGTGCGGTTACGGGCGTCGGTGATATCGCCTTTGACGCATACTGCTTAAACAAATCCCTGCGCCACGCCATCAAGGCGGCAGAATTTAAGATCTATGATACGGGGAACGACCTGTTTTTCTACAGCGATTTGGCCAGAGGGCATGATTATGATCCGGTGCCGGCGGAGTCCCTTTTAAAAGAATTCGATGAGGAGCATGCGGTGATGCTTCTCAACGCCTTAGAACCGCTGATCGCAGCGCCATGCTCCAGGCATTCTCTGGAGGCGGTCAGAAAATGCTACGAGGAGGTATGCGGTTTGCTGAACGAGCGGACACAAAAAGCGGCAGGCCTCTCTCCAGAGCCGCCTGTCCGCTATCAGGAGTTCCGCTATTTCTGGAATTTTATCCAGATGAAGCAGGAATTAAAAAAGATGATCCGCCAGGCAGGAGAGCTGATGCAGCAGGGGGAGGAATCCTTAAATTATAAGCTGATTCACGATATTCTTCAGTATCTGGAAGAAAATATTACGAAGGATATCGATCTAAACACGGTGGCAGAACAGTTTTCCAGGACGCCGGGCTATATCAGCACCCTGTTTAAGAAATCGATGAACTGCGGGTTCAATACCTATGTGACGGAGCAGCGTATGAGTATAGCCAGAAAACTGCTGGAGGACAGCAGCATTCCAATCCAGAAGGTAGGAGAGCTGTGCGGCTATCCCAATTCCAAGTATTTCTCTGTCGTTTTCAAAAAGAGCACGGGAGAAAATCCCAAGCGGTATCGGGAAAAGATAGAAAAGCATCCAGGGAAGGATTAAAGGCACCAGAAAAAGAGTAAAACGTACCAGGAAAAGAGTAAAATGTACCAGAAAAAAGAGTAAAACGTACCAGGAAAAGATGAAAAACGCATCCAACAAAAGAGAAAAATGCAGGCCGGAGCATCGGTCTGCATTTTTGAATTCATAAAAATCAAACCTTTTTCAACTTTTTTGAACCTCCGCGGTCTGATTATTTTTTTATAATAGAATTACAGACGACAAACAGAGAGGAAAGGAGTTGAAGACATTGAGTTTACTGGATATGAAGCAGATAATCAAGAGCTTTAACGGCGTGGAAGTGCTTCATGGGATTGATTTTTCACTGCGGGCCGGTACCGTCCACGCGCTGATGGGAGAGAACGGAGCGGGCAAGTCCACGTTGATGAAGGTTCTTGCCGGTGTACATAAATGTGACGACGGGGAAATATGGCTGAAGGGAAAAAAGACAGAAATCCAGTCTCCGAGGCACGCACAGGAGCTGGGAATCGCCATGATTCATCAGGAGCTGTCGCCGGTGCCGGAGATGACCGTAGCCGAGAACATCTTTCTGGGGCGGGAACCGAGAAAAGGGCTGTTCGTGGATTACAAAAAGATGTACGCGGATACGGAAAAGCTGCTGGGTGAAATGAAGGTCCGGGTAAGTCCCAGGGCGAAGATCGGACGATTAAAGGTAGCGGACCAGCAGCTGATCGAGATATCAAAGGCCATTTCCCTAAATGCGGATATCATCGTAATGGATGAGCCGACCTCCGCCATTACGGATCAGGAGGTGGAGATCCTGTTCAAAACCATTGCGGATTTGAAGAAAAAGGGGACCGGCATCATTTACATTTCTCACAAAATGGATGAGATATTCCGAATCGCAGATGATATCACGGTTCTGCGGGACGGAACGTATGTAAACAGCTGGGAGGCAAAGGACATCGACAACAATACCCTGATTAAGAACATGGTAGGCCGGGAGTTAAATGAAATCTTCCCAAAGATCAAGGTTCCGGCGAAGGACGTGGTGATGGAGGTCAGGCATTTCACGAAGGAAAACCAGTTTGAAGATATCAGCTTTTTAGTGCGGGAGGGAGAGATCCTGGGGATCGCCGGGCTGATCGGAGCGGGAAGAACGGAGTTGATGAACGCCATCTTCGGTCTGGAAAAACCGGATTCGGGTGAAGTGTTCTTCGAAGGAAGGAAAGTGGAGATCAGGCGGCCTTCCGATGCCATCCGCCACGGAATCGCTTACGTGACAGAGGACCGGAAGAATGAGGGCCTGGTGCTGGAGATGGGAGTGGGACAGAACATTACCATCGCCTCCATGAAGACGCTTAGCAGCGGCATGTTCATCAAACGCCAGGAAGAAAAGAAGACGATCGACGATCAGATCAGGGCATTGAGGATCAAGGTGCATTCACCGAGACAGCTGGTCGGAAAGCTGTCGGGCGGGAACCAGCAGAAGGTGGTTCTGGCTAAGTGGATGATGAAAAATCCCAAGCTGTTAATCCTGGATGAACCGACGAGGGGGATCGATATTGGAGCCAAGTCGGAGATTTATAAGCTGATGGGAGAATTTGTGGAGAAGGGCAACTCCATCATCATGATTTCCTCGGAAATGCCGGAGGCCATGGGAATGTCCGACCGGATCCTGGTTCTCAGCAACGGACGGTTAAGCGGAGAGCTGAGCCGGGAGGAATTTGCCCAGGAGGATATCATGAAAATGGCGGTCTCCTATATCTGATAACGAAAAGGTGAATGAAATGATAAAAACAGAGAAAAAAATAAATATAAAAAGCTTTATTGCTCAATACGGTGTTATCGTTGGTCTGGCGGCGATCCTGATATTCTTTACGGTCATGAAGGCAAAGTTTATGACCGTGGATAACATCGTTAATATGCTCCGCCAGACGTCGATTAACGGGCTCCTGGCAATCGGCATGACTTTTGTGGTGCTGACCGGCGGCATTGACTTATCCGTGGGTTCCATCGTCGGAGCGGCCGGCATGTTCTCCGCTCTGGCAGCCAGGGCGGAAACCGGAATCCCATGGCCAATCGCCGTACTGATCGGCCTGGGAGTAGGACTGCTGCTTGGTGCAGTCAACGGGATTGTGGTCTCTTACTTAAAGGTCCCTGCATTTATCGCTACGCTGGGAATGCTGAGTATTGCCAGAGGCGTAACCTTCATGGCCAGTGACGCCAAGCCGGTTCCGGGACTCAGCAAGGGATTTTTAAAGATCGGCGGTGGAAGCGTCGGAATCCTTCCATACCCCGTACTGATCTTAATCGTGGTTCTGGTCATCTGTTTCATCGTGCTGTATAAGACGAGGTTTGGGCGGTATGTGTTTGCCACAGGCGGCAACCCGTCATCGGCCAGGGTTTCAGGAATCAACGTAAAACGCATTATCTGCTCTGTCTATATGATCTCCGGTCTCCTGGCGGGTCTGGCGGGAATCATCTTAACCTCCCGCGTTACTTCGGGTCTGGCACAGAGCGGCAACGGATATGAGGTAGACGCTATTGCGGCCGCGGTTATCGGCGGTACCAGTTTATCGGGCGGGCGCGGCAGACTATGGGGAACCATTGTCGGTTTCCTGATTATGGGAGTTATGAACAACGGTCTTGATATGATGGCGGTCTCTTCTTACTGGCAGCTGGTTATCAAGGGGTTGATCATTATCGGCGCCGTCATGCTGGATTCTTTAAATGGCGGGAAATAGAAAATCTTAAATTCAGGAGGAATAAAATGAAAAAGAACAAAAAAGTATTGGGAATCGTGTTATGTATGGCAATGGCAGTCACCGCCCTTGCAGGCTGCGGAGCGGCAGACACCAGCGCAAAAAAATCGGATGACACAAAGGCGGCAGACGGCGGCAAGACCACGGACGGAAGCCAGACAGCAGACAGCGGAAAGAAACTGAAGCTGGGTATCACCTTATACAGCTTAAAGAATGAATACACTGTCCGTCTTGCCAATGCGGCGCAGAGGAAGGCGGATGAGATGGGCGCGGAGCTGATGGTTTACGACGGCAACTACGATCCCAGCACACAGATCAGCCAGGTGGAGACCATGATTTCCGACGGATGTGACGGTATTATTTTAAATCCGCAGGATTCCGACGCGTGCTCCCCGTGCGTAGACAAGGCAGTGGAAGCAGGGATTCCCATCGTGGCGGTCAATACCCGCGTCAACAACGATAAGATAACCAGCTACATCGGCTCCCAGGATGTCATTGCCGGGGAGATGATCATGCAGAAGATCGCGGATACGTTAGGCGGAAAAGGCAAGATTGTCATTATCGAAGGCCCTATGGGACAGTCCGCTCAGATCGAGAGACGGCAGGGAATCCAGAATATCCTGGATAAGTATCCGGATATCGAGGTGCTGGCTGAAAAGACAGCCAACTGGTCCCGCTCAGAGTCCATGACCGTTATGGAGACCTGGATGCAGGCATTTGACCAGATCGATGCCATTGTAGCGGAAAATGACGAGATGGCTCTTGGTGCAAGGGAAGCCGTCAAGGCGGCAGGCAAGGATATTCCGGCAGTGGGTGTGGATGGGATTAATGACGCACTCGCGGCAGTGGAGGAAGGCAATATGCTGATCAGCGTATTCCAGGACGCAGCCGGACAGGGAAGCAAAGCGGTTGAGGTGGTAATCGATGCCATCGATAAGAAACCGGTAGAGAAGGATTACTGGATCGATTTTGAAGAAGTCAACAAAGAGAATGTAGCGGAGTTTAAGCAGAGAGCACAGCAGTAAATATAGCAGTTAATATAGCAGTAAATATAGCCGTAAGTACAAAGCAATTAAGGAGGAAGATCATCATGTTACAATATTACGGAGCAGACCCGGAATTTTCATTAGAAGGAAAGACCGCTGTTATTACAGGCGGAGCAGCAGGAATTGGTTATGAAACAGCGAAGTTTTTCGCAAAAAAGGGTGTGAATCTGGTCCTGGCAGACTTAAATCCGGGGGTGGATGAAATCGCTAAGGAACTGGATCCGAAGGCCGTTGGAATCGCAGGCGATGTGACGAACGGTGCTTACCGCCAGTCTGTGGTGGATCTGGGAGTGAAGCAGTTTGGACAGATCGACATTCTGGTCAACTGTGCGGGGATTGTCGCGCTGGAAAAAGCAGAGCTGATCAGTGAGTCCGACTGGGACCGTACCATGAACATCAATCTGAAGTCCTCATTTATGATGGCGCAGCTTCTTGGAAAGTATTTCATTGACAACCATGTGAACGGCTCCATTGTCAACATTGCCTCCCAGGCCGGCGTGATCGCCCTGGATAAACATGTGGCCTACTGTGCGGCAAAGGGCGGAATTATTGCCATGACGAAGGTGATGGCTCTGGAATGGGGAAAATACGGCATTCGCGTCAATGCGGTGGCGCCGACCGTTGTGCTCACGGAACTGGGACACAAAGCCTGGGACGGCCCGGCTGGGGACGCCTTCAAGAAGGAGATGCCGTCAGAGCGCTTTGCAGAGCCGGATGAGGTTGCTGGTGTTATTGCATTCCTTTGCAGCAATGCGGCGGGTATGATTACGGGACACAATCTGCTGATCGACGGCGGATACACCATTAAATAGAGCGGGAGGTTTTGGAAATGCAGAGAATACTGAATAATCCGGATGATATTGTAGATGAGATGCTGAAAGGTTTTTTGAAAGTGCACGCAGATATCGTGGAGGCCACAGATAATGGACGTGTGGTAAAGGCCAGAAACATTCCGGCAGATAAGGTAGGCGTGGTAACCGGAGGCGGTTCCGGCCATAAACCGGCATTTATCGGCTACATAGGCGAGAATATGTGTGATGCGGTGGCAGTCGGGGAGATCTGTTCTTCCCCCACCGCGGCTGCGTTCTTAGATGCGTTTAAGGCAGCAGACCAGGGCAAAGGTGTGGCGTGTCTCTACGGCAATTATTCCGGAGACAACATGAACGTGAAGATGGCTGTAAAAATGGCAAAGAAGCAGGGAATCGAAGTGAAGACCGTGGCAGCCAATGACGACGCGGCATCTGCGCCCAGAGACCAGAGGGAGAAACGGCGCGGCGTGGCAGGCGAGATCCTGATGTGGAAGGTGGGCGGTGCTAAGGCGGCCATGGGCGGCAGCTTGGACGAGGTGATCGAGGCGGCCAGAAAGGCCATAGATAACACAAGAAGTGTGGGAATCGGCCTGACGCCGTGTACCCTTCCGGCCGTAGGCCACCCGAATTTTGAGATAAAAGACGGGACCATGGAAGTGGGAATCGGCCATCACGGAGAGCCTGGAATCGAGGTATGTGAGCTGGAAACAGCCGCTCAGATGGCGAAACGCATGGTTGACGTCGTGATACCCGATTATCCGTTCCAGTCCGGAGATGAGGTGGTCGTGCTGGTATCCGGACTGGGGGCAACTCCGGTCATGGAACTGTACGTCTTATATGATGAAATCGACCGGCTGCTGGCTGATCAGGGGATAAAGACGCACAAGGCATACGTGGGCAATTACTTTACCTCCCTGGATATGATGGGGGCGACCCTGACCGTGATGAAGCTGGATGAGGAGCTGAAGGAACTGATTGATATGGCGGCATACAGCATGGGCTTAAAAGAGAAGCAGAAGGGAGCATGAATATGGACACTTTCAGGAACGGGGACGGTAAATCCATCCTGCTTAAGATGGTAAAAGCCATTCAGGACAACAAGGCGTATCTGGGTGAGGTGGACGGTCTGATCGGAGACGGCGACCACGGCATGAATATGAATAAAGGATTTACGGTATTTGAGACCAGATTTGCGGATAAAGAGTTTTCCTTTACAGACGGCCTCTATGAGCTGGGAACCATTTTGCTGAATGAAATCGGCGGTTCCATGGGCCCTATCTATGGAACCATCCTGATGGATATGGCGGAAGCCGGGGAGGAGTTAGACGAAATCTCCCTGGAGGACATGGGTAATATGATGGAAGCCGGACTGAACGGCCTGTGCGGCATTGTAGACGCCAGAGTGGGTGACAAGACTCTGGTGGATACGCTTTCCCCGGCGGCAGACACGCTGAAAAAAGGAGCCGCGGAGCACGCGGGATTCGCGGAAACGCTGGAGGCGATGAAGGAGGCTGCGGCCGCGGGCAGGGATTCCACAAGAGAGATGACGGCTAAATTCGGCCGCTCCAGCCGTCTGGGAGAGCGCTCCAGAGGAGTCCTTGACGCAGGGGCAACTTCCTGCTGCATCATTCTGACAGCCATGGCGGATGGGATTCTGGAAAAACTGGGTTGATCGTCGTTTTGGGGATTTTTGTCTGTGTCTGAAAAGGAGAAAAATGTCATGAAGATAGCAATTGGCTGCGATGAGGCAGCATATTCCTTAAAAGTAGAAATTATGAAGCATCTGGACAGCAAAGGGATCGAATACCACGATTTCGGAGCAGATAAGGGGGAAATTGTGCTGTACCCCGATGTGGCCGTAAAGGTGGCGGAAGCGGTAGCCGCGGGCGCGTATGAACGGGGAATCCTGGTCTGCGGGACAGGGATCGGCATGGCCATCACGGCAAACAAAGTCCCGGGAATTCGGGCAGCTGTATGCCACGATCCATTTTCCACTGAGAGGTCCAGGAAGAGCAACGATGCCCAGATCATGTGTATGGGAGAGCGGGTTATCGGTGTAGAACTGGCCAAGTATCTGGTGGATATCTGGCTGGGGTGTGATTTTTCCGGCGGCGGCTCCGCACCAAAGGTGGACCGCATCATGGAGATCGAAAAAGAGTATAAAGACAAGAAAATATCCTGAAACTGAAAACAGAGGATATTAAAAACGGAGGAAATTATGGGGAATTTACTTGCAGCCCAGTCCGGCGGCCCTACCACGGCTATAAACGCCACCTTGAGAGGAATTTTGGAGGAAGCTATGGTATGCGGCCGTTATGACCGTGTCTACGGAGGGCTTTACGGAATCAAGGGAATCCTTGAGGAACAGCTGGTGGAGTTATCGGATGTATTTTTAAGTCCCATGGATCTGGACCTCCTTTCCAGAACTCCGTCGTCGGCGCTGGGGTCCTGCCGGTATAAGCTGGGAGATATAAAGACGGATGAAACGGTCTATGCGAAGCTGGTCTCCATCTTTCGTAAATATGATATTACCGGTTTTATTTACATTGGCGGCAACGATTCGATGGACACGGTGAATAAGCTGTCCCGGTATTTAGAGCAGCGCGGGATCACGGATATCTGCGCAGCGGGCGCACCGAAGACGGTAGACAACGATCTGACGGAGACAGACCACTGCCCGGGATTCGGCTCGGCAGCAAAATATATCGCTACCACATTTTCTCAGCTGGAGCGGGACCTGGCGGTCTACGATACGTTTGGAGTGACCATTGTGGAGATCATGGGGCGTAATTCCGGCTGGCTGACTGCCGCCTCCGCGCTGGCGAGACAGAACGGAGACCGCGGGCCTGACTTCATCTATCTGTGTGAAAAGCCGTTTTCTGTGGAACGGTTTCTGGAGGATATCAGAAGCCGGCAGTCAGAGAGGCGCGGCATTCTCATCGCCGTCAGCGAGGGTGTCCGGGATGAAGACGGGAAGTACGTAACGGAGATCCGGAAGGACAGCCGGACCGATGTCTTCGGCCATAGGGATATCGCCGGGACGGGAAAGGTTCTGGAGGAGATCGTCAGGCAGGAGATTGGCTGCAAGGTGCGTTCCATCGAGCTGAATCTGATGCAGCGATGCGCCTCCCAGGCGGCCAGCAGTACGGACCTTCTGGAGTCGCGGCTGCTGGGAGCCATGGCGGTTCAGTGTATCCTTCAGGGAAAAAATGGCCATATGGCCGTTGTTAAACGGGTGAAGAATCACCCTTACCGTGTCGCCTACACGTCTGTACCCGTAAGTCTTGTGGCAAATAAAGAGAAGACGGTTCCGCTGGAGTGGATCAATGAGCAGGGAAATGATATTGAACAGCCGCTCATGGATTACTTGCAGCCATTGATTGCAGGGGAGGTTCCGCTTAGTCTTAGCAATGGGCTTCCTGTGTATTTTAAGATTGGTGCGGTGAGCCGTGTGGATGGAAATGTCGGAAACGCTTTGTAAAAGTGCGAAAGTAAGAAAAAGTAAAAGACAGCAGTAAAAAACTAAAAAGAGCAGTGAAAGGTTCTGGCCTGACAAATTTTTTTGTTTGTTGGGGCAGGGCCTTTTTTGGATTGGTGATATTCTTTTTGTGTTTTTGTAAGAGGTTTGAAGTACTGCAGAGATAAGATTTGATACAGAAAATGATATAAATGATATAAAAAACATAAACGATATAATAAATGTTGACTTTGATATATGACAATGCTATATTGTATTTAAATGAAACAGCTGCTGTACAGAAATATACCATCTATTTGGAACATTTTACCATGAGAGAAGGGGGAGGTATTTTGAATTACATAAAAAATGATGAAAGAAGAAGGAACAGGCACGGATTTGGAAATCAGAATGTTATGGGAAGAGTCTTTACTGCACCGCCGGTTTTTCTGTTTTTTTTATTCACCTTTATTCCGATTATTATGGCGGTGGTGATCAGCTTTACCGACTACGATATTGTGAACGCGCCCCAGTTTGTGGGGCTGTACAATTACAGGAAGATGATAAATGATGAATTTTTCTGGATTGCCCTCAAGAACACGTGCGTATATACGCTTCTGTATGTGCCGGGCGGCCTGCTCCTCTCTCTGGGAGCAGCCCTGTACTTAAATGTAAACCGGAAGTTCGTGAGTGTCTTCCGAACGCTGTTTTATCTGCCGGTGCTTTCCTCCACGGTGGCGACCGCCACGCTGTGGTTCTGGATCCTGAATCCGCAGCTGGGCCTGTTGAACGGAGTTCTGGAGTTGTTTGGCATTTCGGGGCCTGCCTGGCTCTACGACAGCCGGTGGGCTATGCTGGCCGTGGTTATGATGAGTCTCTGGGCGGGATTCGGGACAAATATGATGATCTTCTTATCCGGTTTGAAGGGGGTATCCCAGTCTCTGTATGAGGCCGCCAGAGTAGAAGGCGCCAACCGGTGGCAGATTTTTACGCATATCACATGGCCGTCCATCTCCAAGACCACGTTTCTGGTGACGACGATGCTGATTATCTCCAGCTTTCAGGTGTTTGACCAGGCGTTTATCCTGACGAGAGGAGGCCCTGGCAATGCCACGATCACACTGGTCTATTACATTTATAACAATGGCTTCAATAATCTGAACATGGGCTACGCCTCCAGCATTTCCATGGTCCTGTTTCTGATTATCCTGGTGTTTTCCGTATTGAATACCAGGCTGAACAATGCTGATATTTAAGAGAGGAGGAAGAAGATGAACAGCCGTGAAGTGAAAAGACGTACAAAGAGTATTTTATGGTATACGGGAGCGGTCCTGATATCTCTTGCCACCGTATATCCGTTCCTGTGGATGGTATCCACATCGTTTAAGCCGGAGGCGGAGATTTACTCCAACTCCCTGTCCCTGCTGTCCTCGAAGTTTACACTGGCCAATTATGCGAAGGTGTTCAGAACCATGCCGTTTGCCAGGTATTTTATGAATTCCTTTATCCTGGCGGCCAGCGGTGTGGCGACAAACTTATTCTTCGGTGCGCTGGCGGGATACGGGTTTGCAAAGCTTAAATTTCAGGGAAGAAAGGTGTCGTTTTTGATCCTGCTGTCGTCGATGATGATCCCGGCGGTCGCCACCATGATTCCCCAGTTCCTTGTCTTAAAATTCTTCCCTCTGGTGGGAGGCAACAACTTATTCGGACAGGGCGGAAACGGTTTTATCAACAGCTACTTTGCCATCATCATTCCGGGCGCGGTAGGGGCATTTGCAGTATTTTTTATGAAGCAGTTCTTCGAGACGCTGCCGGACGAGCTGGCCGAGGCTGCCAGAGTCGATGGCTGCGGAGAGTTTAAGATATTTACGAAGATTTACTTTCCGCTGATCAAGCCTGCGGCTATTACGCTGGCGATCATGACATTCCAGTCGGGCTGGAACAGCTTTATGTGGCCTCTCATCGTGCTGAACTCCGATAAGATGAAGACGGTTCAGGTGGGGCTGGCCACGTTTCAGTACCAGTATGACACCCAGTACGGCCCGCTGATGGCAGGCACGGTGATCGCCACCCTGCCTATGGTCCTGCTGTTCTTATTTGCACAGAAATACTACGTGGAAGGAATTGCCTTCAGCGGAGGAAAATAAATAATATTCAAACAAGAAAAAAGGAGAAAACAAATATGAAAAAGTTAATGGCGGCCGTTCTGACGGCCACGGTAGCAACAGGTCTGCTGGCCGGATGCAGCACGGGCAATGGCGGAAATGGTGAGAAGGGCTCTGAGGCGGCTGGAAAGCAGGAAGTGACCATGTGGGGCTCCATGAGCGGCGACGCAGTGGAATACATCAACCAGATGACTGAGAATTACAACAATTCCCAGGAGAAGTACTACGTGACATACGCGGTACAGGACAGCATGGAGGAGAAGTTAGTCACCGCCATCGCCGGAGGGGACGTGCCGGACATCGTCATGTGGGACCGTTTTACCACGGCCACATACGCCGCAAAGGGAGCGTTTATGCCGCTGGATGACTACATAGCAGGCGACAAGGTGGATATGGACCAGTTTTACCAGCCCACAGTCGAAGAAATGAAAGGAAACGACGGCAAACAGTATGGCGTTCCCCTGACGGTGGATACGAGAATTCTCTTCTATAATAAAGACCTTTTAAAGGAAGCCGGAGTGAATCCGGAGGAAATCAGTACGTGGGATGCCTTAAAGACCGCCGCAGCGGCACTTACAAAGAGAGATGCAGGCGGAAAGCTGGAACAGTCCGGTTTTTCCCTGTCGGATCCGGGGCTTTTCAATAACTGGATTCTCCAGGCGGGCGGAAAGATGGTGGATGATACGGTGACGCCACCGGTTACCGCATTCAATTCTGAGGCGGGACTGGCTGTGCTGAATTACTGGGATGAACTGCTGAATCAGGAGAAGGTCTATGAGCTGGGCTTCGAGGATGGCTTCGGAGGAAACGGCTTTAAGGCAGGCAAGGTAGCCATCTGCTTCAACGGGCCGTGGGCGCTCAAATCCTTAGATGAGTCGGGAATCTCCTACGGTGTACTGGAACAGCCCGAGGGGCCCGGAGGAGTGCGGTCCGCAATCATGGGCGGATTCGGCCTGGTAATTCCGAGCAAGGCAAAGAATCCGGACGCTGCCTGGGACTTCATCAAATGGTGGACGACACAGCCGGAAAACGGTGTGGAATTTGCGAAGCTCAGTGCCAATCTTCCAGCCAATAAAAACGCGGCGGCAGACGATTACTTCATGAACGACGAGATTTTATCCGTATTTTCCAGGACCATGCTGTATGCTACGACGAGAATGCCGGTTCCGGGATACTCCGATGTGGAAGGTCTGGCACTTCGGCCGCAGCTGGATCTGTTTGTGGGCGGAACGCTCTCCGCAGAGGAGGCTCTGGCCACGGCTCAGAAACAGGGCGATAAGATTTTGGCGGAAGCAGCTTCCAAATAACGCTTCCTGCGAGAATAAAGAGGAGACAGAACGATGGCAAACTTGAACGATGCATTAAACCTGGCCCAGGAAGCGCTGGAGCGCTGTTACTGGGATGAAGAGAAGCAGTATTATGAGCACCATTTTCCGAGAAAAGAGGAGGAAGCCTTTGTATACTGGTGGCATGCCCATACGGTGGACGCCCTGCTGGACGGATACCTGCGCACCGGGGATGGCGTCTACATGGAACGGATCAGGAAGGAGCTGACCGGCACCTGGAACGCCAATCACCAGACCTTTCTCCACAACTGGTATGATGACATGGAGTGGATTGCCCTTGCGCTTCTACGTCTCTGGGATGTGACGGAAAACGACGCATGCAGAGACCAGGTATTTACGATCTGGGAAGACGTGAAGACGGCCTGGAATGACCACATGGGCGGCGGACTGGCCTGGCAGAAAAAGCAGCTGGATTATAAAAATACGCCGGCCAACGCACCGGCTGCGATCCTGGCATTCCGTTTATACCAGAGATTTGGAAGGCCAGAGGATTTGGAGTGGGGCGAGCGGATCTTTCAGTGGAACTTACGCCATCTGGTGGATCCTGACAATGGATTTGTCTGGGACGGGATCAACCGGCTGGGCGACGGAAAAGTAGACTATGAGTGGGAGTTTACGTACTGTCAGGGCGTATTTATGCAGGCAGCTCTGGAGTACTACCATATTACAAAGGATGAGGCATATTACGAGATGGCGCTTGCCACCTTTCGGGAGGCGAAACGGAGGCTGGCCGACAGCCACGGCGGTTTAATCCCATATGAGGGACCGGATGACTGCGGGCTGTTCCGGGGAATTTTCTTCCGTTACTGCCGTGAGCTCTATGGGGAGAAGAAAAATGAGCCCGAGATCCGGGAGATGATTCACTTCCACGCGGATACTGTGGCGAGCCGGGGAATGAACCGGGAGGGGCTGATCGGCGGCAGCTGGGATAAGCCGGAGACAGGCACTGTGGATCTGGCCCAGCATCTGAGCGGAATCATGGTGATGGAGATGGCGGCAAGGTGCTGACCAGGGAACGGGAGCCGTTTGACTCCTGTAAGGACACATGGTATTATATAAATGATATATCATTTATATAATACCATGCAGTCTGGATGAAACGATAGAAAACGGCGGGGCTGAAAGAGAAGGAAGGGGAGCTTTCTTCTCCTTGGCCCGTCTGCGCACAGGTTGTGTGAAGAATGGAGGAAGTCATGAAGGGAAAGCCATTATATGAAAGAATTTATCTGGAGATATTAAATGACATACGGTCAGGGAAGTATGAGACCGGTGTGCGGCTCCCTTCTGAGAAAGAACTGTGTGGAATCTATAATGTGAGCAGGATAACAGGAAAAAAGGCGATGGATATGCTGGCGGAGCGGAACATTATCATCCGGATGCCGGGGAAGGGATCGTTTGTCAATGACTCCTGGGAGCAGGCGGCAGAGTCGCTTCCGCAGGAGACAAAGACGGATTCTCCGGTGATCGGTGTGATCATGGACGGTTTTGGCGGCAGCTACGGGTATAAGCTGATTCTGGGAATTGAGAAGACCTGCAGGGAACTGGGATATTACATGGTGCTTCACTGTACCAATGGCAGCAGGGAAGAGGAGAGCCGGGCAGTGGACCGGATGCTTTCCCTGGGCGCACAGGGAATCATCATCATGTGTGTGCACGGAGAGAATTTTAACTCGACTGTGCTGAAACTGGCGGTGGAGGAGTACCCCATCGTACTTTTAGACCGGAGGCTGAAAGGCGTTCCGGTATCGTACGTGGGGACGGACAACCAGAAAGCGGCCAGGGAACTGACGGACTGGCTCCTGGACCAGGGCCACCGGAATATCTGCTTTGCGTCCCACTGCGGAGTGGACACCCCTACGATCGCAGACCGTCATCTGGGCTTTCTGGACAGCCATTTAGAACACGGTCTGACCACGAATGAGTCCATGTGGCTGACGGATTTAAAGGCGACGCTGCCGTCCCACCGCACGGAGGAATCGCTCCGCGAGGACTATGATAAGGTGAAGGCATTTATCGGAAGCCATCCGGATATCACGGCATTTTTCGCGGTGGAATACGATATTGCCAGAATCATCCGGAGTTCTCTCGTGCAGCTGGGCGTGGAGGAGAAGTATACGATTGTATGCTTCGACGGCTATGACAATATAACCGGGGAAGAGGAATTTACCCATATCAGCCAGGACGAGATCGCCATGGGACAGACGAGTGTATCCCTTGTGAGAGATCAGTTAAATGGCAGCCGGAATATCGAGCCGGTGCTGATTCCGTATAAGATTATTCCTGCGAGCAGTTAGTACAGCGTTGCGTAATGCTGTACCAGGAATTTGACTGAGACAGTTTAGCAGCCACTAAGATGGGTGTAAGAAAATTTTCAAGAGCACTCACAGGCTGAATGGAGGAAAAATGATAGAGAGACCGGAAATACTGACAGAGACAGCTGACGAGCTGGAAAATTACTATAAGAAAGCGTACCCGCCGCTGGCGCCGCTTGTGAAACCATGTTTTTTAAATACCATTGATACGACAGTAAAGAAGCTGGGGGAAGAGGAGTATTTCGTAATCACCGGAGATATCGAGGCCATGTGGCTCCGCGACTCCTCTTTTCAGGTGATGCACTACGTGCCGTTTGCAGCAAAGGACGAGAAGCTGCGGGCAATTCTGCGTGGCATTATAGGAAAACAGGCGAGTCAGATTTTGACGGACCCGTATGCCAACGCGTTTAACGAGGTTCCGGACGGCAGAGGCCACCAGGATAAAACGCAGTTAAACGACTGGGTATGGGAGCGGAAATACGAGCTGGATTCCCTCTGTGCGCCCCTTTATCTGGCACATGCCTACTGGAAGGAGACTGGCTGCGCCGATATCTTTACAGAAGAATTTGAGCGGATGATGGCCGTACTCTTAACGGTGGTAAAAACCGAGCAGGACCATGATAATTCATCCTATACCTTTGAGCGGTCCGACTGCCCGGAGACCGACACCCTTCCGTGCGGCGGACTGGGGAATCCGGTGGGACGTACGGGAATGTCCTGGTCTGGCTTTCGCCCATCCGATGACTGCTGCACGTATGGCTATCTGATTCCTTCCAATATGATGGCAGTGGTTGCGCTGGGGTATGGGGAGGAGATTCTCCGGAAGGTATTAAAGAACATTTCCCTGGCAGAGGAATGTGCGAAGACGAGGAAGCAGATCCAGGAGGGAATTGAAGCGTTTGGAATGGTGGAGCATCCGCGCTGCGGGAAGATGTACGCCTACGAGACAGACGGACTGGGCCATTATAATTTGATGGATGACGCCAACTCTCCCAGCCTTTTAGCCATGCCGTACTTAAATTACTGCGGCTGTGAGGATGAATTTTATGTCAATACGAGAAAATTCATACTGTCCGGGGATAACCCGTTTTACTATCGCGGCGCCTGTGCGGATGGTGTGGGAAGCCCCCATACGCCGGAGGATTACATATGGCATATTGCCATCGTCATGCGCGCGCTGACCTCGGCTGACCGGGAGGAGATACTGGCCTGCCTGGAGCAGCTGGCCGGAACGCACGCGGGGCTGAACTTTATGCATGAGAGCTTCCACAAAGATGATCCCACCCAGTTTACCCGCTCCTGGTTTGCCTGGGCCAACAGCCTGTTTTCCGCGTTGATGCTGAAACTGAAGGAAGAAGAGTTTTTCGCGTTTGGAGAGAAATAGGATCGAAATATCAACAGAGTTAGTTCGTAAATGAATTGACACGCAGTTTCCCCAGAGAATCTTCTGGTAAAGGACGAAAGCCTTTGCGGTGTGATTGATTTCGGCATTATGGGGACAGGCGATCCCGCCTGTGATTACGCAATGGCCTGGACGTTTTTTGACAGCCGCAGCAGAAAGCGTTTTTTGCAGGGACTGCACAGCGATACGATTGACAGAGCGAGAGGATGGGCGCTGTGGAAGGCGCTTATCACCTTGAATGCAATTTTAGAGGAATAGATTCGCGGATGTTTTTATGAGGAGAGACCGGGACAAAGGCGGAGGCAGACCGGAATTTTGCGGCGAAGGCGTACAGATTTCAGCAATGGCTGGGAACGAAATCTGTGCGCTTTTCTGATTGACGCGGCGGCTTGTGCAGAGTGTGTGCGGGAGATCGTTAAAACTGTTTGACACTATTTATGGAGGGGAAAGATGGGATTATCAGTTGGAGAGGAAACGAGATTCGGAATGAATCACGCGGCCGAAGAGGGGCCGAAGGAGAGACGGAAAAATGTTATCTGGTTCATCAGCGACCAGCACAGGGGGCAGGCGATGGGAATTCACGGTGATCCCAATGTGTCAACGCCCAACATGGACTGGCTGGCCCGCACCGGCTGTGACTTTGAAATGGCGTATTCCGGCATGCCGCTGTGCAGCCCGTTTCGGGGTTCCATGCTGACAAGCCGCTATCCGCACCACTGTGTGCCGGGCCATGAATATCCGCTGGATCCGAAGCTGCCGACGGTTGCCAGTGTATTCCGGGAACATGGTTACGAGACTCTTTACCTGGGAAAATGGCATCTGGATGGATTTCACGAGAGCGAGGGCAGGGCGGCATTCCATCTCATCCCGAAAGAGCGGAGAGGCGGTTTTGAAAAGTGGCTGGGATATGAGAATAACAACAGTCCATGGGATTCCTATGTACACGGAGACATGGGGGAGGGCGAGGTGATGAAGAAGCTGGAGGGCTATGAGACCGACGCCCTTACGGCTCTTTTGCTCCAATATCTGGACGAAGACAGGGAACGGCCATTTTTTGCAGTGATCTCGGTTCAGCCGCCCCACGATCCATTTATTGCGCCGCCTGAATTTATGGGAGGCAGGAGCAGAGGAAGCGTTGAATTCAGGCAGAATGTACCGTCGCTGCAAAAGGTCAGGGACCGGGCGGCCGAAGATCTGGCCGGGTACTATGGAATGATTGAAAATGTGGACTGGAATCTGGGACGGGTGATCCGCAAGCTTCGTGACAGGAAGCTGTTGGAACAGACACATGTCATGTACTTCAGCGATCACGGAGACATGATGGGATCCCACGGACAGTTCCGAAAGATGACGCCTTACGAGGAAGCGGTGAGAATTCCGTTTTTGATTGGTGGAGAGATTCCGATGGATTACGGTACAAGGGGCTGCAAGGCGGTGAAGCGGGTGATGATAAACCATGTGGATATCGCCCCGACCACGCTGGGATTGTGCGGCATTGAGAAGCCAGACTGGATGGAGGGCTTTGATTACTCCTTCTGCCGGTTAAACCGGAGCGAAACGCACGACGATATTCCGGATTCCGTATATCTCCAGTCGGTGGCGCCCAACGGGGGACCGGACAGCGTGGATCAGCCGTGGCGTGGAATCGTGACCATGGATGGCTGGAAGTATGTGAGATTTCACGGAATGCCGTGGCTTCTGTACCACCTAACGGAAGATCCGCTGGAAGAGGTGAACCTGGCACACAACGGGGAATTTCGGGAAAAACGTCTGGAGCTGGAGGCACGGCTCCGGGAGTGGGAGGAAAAGACCGGGGATTTCGAGAGCTCCCGCATTGTAAGAGAGGAAAAAGTATGATATACTTTGGAGACAATTAAGAGACTGTTATAAGGGGGGACTGCGGACGCGGATTCCGCAGCATATACGGATGAAAAAATATATTGGAAACAGGGCTTTTTATCGGATGATACTTGCGATCGCGGTGCCGATCATGGTTCAGAACGGCATCACGAACTTTGTGGGGCTTCTGGATAATATTATGGTCGGAATGGTGGGAACGGAGCAGATGTCCGGCGTGGCCATCGTGAATCAGCTGATGTTTGTGTTTAATATCAGCATTTTCGGGGCGATTTCCGGCGCGGGTATTTTCAGCGCGCAGTTTTATGGCAGTGGAAATCATGAGGGCGTGCGCCATACGTTCCGCTTTAAGCTTATCTTCAGCGTCCTGATTATCATCGTGGCGGGCCTTCTGTTTCTGGTATGGGGAGAAGGTTTTATATCCATGTATCTTCACGGTGAAGAGGATGCGGCGGGGCTGGCTCTGGCGCTGGATCAGGGGCGCAAGTATATGCTGGTCATGATTCTGGGGATGATTCCGTTTGGCATCGAGCAGGTTTACACCAGCACCTTGAGGGAGTGCGGTGAGACGGTTATCCCCATGAAAGCGGGAATCGTGGCCGTTCTTGTGAATCTCGTCTTAAACTATATCCTTATTTTTGGAAAGCTCGGCGCACCGGTGCTGGGCGTAGTAGGCGCGGCGGTAGCTACCGTGATATCCAGATTTATCGAGGCAGGGATTGTCATTCGGTGGACGCACTGCCATAAAAAGAAGAATCCATTTATCACAGGGGCGTATCGCAGCCTGTACATACCCGGAAGTCTGGTGAGGCAGATCGTTATCAAGGGGATGCCCCTGATGGTCAACGAGGTTCTGTGGGCCGGCGGCATGGCGACGTTAATGCAGTGTTACTCTGTGCGCGGACTGGCGGCAGTGGCGGGAATCAATATTTCCTCCACCATCGGAAATGTATTCAATGTGGTGTATCTCGCCTTAGGCAACTCGGTGGCCATCATCATCGGCCAGCTGCTGGGGGCAGGAAAGATGGACGAAGCACGGGATACGGATACGAAGCTGATTGCATTTTCCGTGTGTCTCTGCCTTGGAATCGGCGCTGTGCTGGCGCTTCTGGCCCCTCTGTTCCCGATGATTTACAATACGACGGATGAAGTGAAGGCGCTGGCGACGGCATTTATCCGGGTGATTGCGCTGTATATGCCGATGGGGGCATTTCTGCACGCGTCGTATTTTACCCTGCGTTCCGGCGGGAAGACGATTGTGACCTTTGTCTTTGACAGCGTGTTCATGTGGGTGGTCAGCATTCCGTGCGCCTACGTGCTGAGCCGCTACACGGCGGTGCCGATCGTTCCCCTCTATTTCGCATGCCAGATGATCGAGATTATTAAATGCGTGATCGGGTATGTGCTGGTGAAAAAGGGGATATGGCTGCAGAATATTGTGGAGGCGTAGAGCGCGTCTAAAATTGCTTTCCGTCAGCTGCGCTCCAGGCTGAGGAGGCAGAAACGGCGTGCCGGACACGGTGCCCGGGTCAGGAGGTCAGGATGAAAAAGAGGAGAGGTGCGGTAACTTTAATCGGAAGCGGCAGGCCGGAAGTGAAGGTGTGCGATATCATAAATGGAATACCGAAGGTGAAACGGGTGGAAAAGGGGGAGTATATTGAGTTCCGTCTGAGGTATTCCCTGTTTCACAGAGAGATCAAGCGGTATGATAAGGAGACTTTTGAGGAAATAAAGAGGCGGTAGCGGTAGAGGCTATTGCAGAGCAAGTAATGCAGCTGGACGGTTTTCTGTCATTGGGACGGAGGGCGTTTGGCTGTTTTTTTCTTGACACGTGTGTGGGAGAGGGGGAGATAAAAATAAAAGGGGTTGACATAGTAAATAGTTATATGTTATAAATAACATAGATAAAAGGTAACATAGATGAAAGATAACATACAAATGGGATGATATATAAAGAGATGACATATAAAGAGATGACATATGGGAGCATTGATGGGTGAACCCAACAATACCCGTCCCCAACCCCAACGATAAGCGGCTAAAATGCCGAAAGACCGTTTCATCATCACAAAGGAGGCTTATTACCATGGTAACAATCGATTACACAATTTTAGGAATGCTGAGCTGGAAGCCGATGACTGGCTACGACATGAAGCGAATGATGCAGGATTCGCCGGTCATGTACTGGTCGGGGAATAACAATCAGATCTATAAAGCATTGGTACAGCTTCTTGATATGGGCTATGTTACAAACGAGCTACAGTACCAGGAAAGCGCGCCCAACAAGAAGGTTTATTCGATCACGGACAGTGGGAAGGCGGCCCTGGAAGCATGGATTCTGGAGACAGAGCCGGAAATTCCGGAGTTTAAGAAGGCGTTTCTGATTCAGATTTCCTGGGCCGGACTGATGGAAAAAGAAAAGATTGACCAACTGCTTGCCCGGTATGAGGAACAGGTCAGAGAGCAGATTGCAATGCGGCAGGAGGAGAAGCGGCGTCAGAAATATTTTCCAAACCGGTCTGAGCAGGAGCACTATGTATGGGACCAGATCTATGATAATCTCTGCCAGTCCTATGAGGCTGAACTTCAATGGACTGTCCAGTTCCGCGAAGGACTGAAGGCATTGAAATGACGACTGAAAAATGCGTGAAAATGAAGTAATGAGGAAAATACCAGGCCCCATCAGTTGTTTGTCAGGGAGTCAACCGTTATGTATCAAGTAGTTATCGGACAGTCGCTTCCGAAATAATTAATTACCTGGTAATAGATCTCTGCATTTAATGAACAAACAAGTAATGAATCACCACAATAAATCAAAAGAAAGGTAGAAATATGGTATGCAGACAGAAATTATAACGATGAATCAGGCAAAAGCCGCAGTCATTTACAGCGAAGAGTGCATTCTCAAGGACGCACAGTCGGCGTTGGACTTCATTATGAGTATCAAATATGAGACTGATTGTGAAAGGATTGCGCTGAATAAGAAGGCGATCGCAGAAGAATTTTTCATTCTCAGCACAGGGCTGGCAGGCGAAATCTTGCAGAAGTTTATAAATTATGGGATAAAGTTCGCGTTCTACGGAGATTTTTCCAGATATACAAGCAAGCCCCTGAAGGATTTCATATACGAGAGTAATCATGGAAAGGATGTGTTCTTTACCAGCGACCGGGAAGAGGCGGTAAAAAGGCTTACCGAAATACGGTAAGCCCGGAGAAGCCCGGTCTATCGGATTGCCTTTGCCGGAACGCCTGCAACAACCGCATGATCCGGAATATCCCGGATGACAACGGCGCCGGCCCCCACTATGGTTTCGGTCCCTACCCTGATATCGTCGATGATCGTACATCCGATCCCTAAATATGCTTTTCGGCCGATCTCTGTGTGCCCTGCCATGGCGGCTCTGGGACAGATATTGACAAAGTCTCCGATCACACAGTCGTGTTCGATGACAGCTCCGGTATTTACAATGCATCCGATGCCAACAGAAGCGTTTGTATTAATGACGGCTCCGGCCAGCACGGTACAGCCTTCCGAGATTACGGCGGAGGGACTGATCACCGCTGTGGGGTGGAGGAGGGATGCCGGGTGAAGCCCTAAAGAAGCCAGCTTCGCAAGCTTTGCCTCGCGAAGGTCATTGCTGCCGGTTGCGACGATCACTTCATTATAAGCGCTGAGAATATCAAAGAGATTCTCGTCTGTTTCCTCATAGATTTTGTGGCCGGGTATCTGCCGGGTTTCCTTTTCACGGATCGTTAAAAAATCAATCACGTCATATCGTTTCATTGCCAGAGCGCATTCTGCTGTTACCGTTCCCTGGTCTCCGGCTCCCCAAATCAATAATCTCTTCATTCCAAATCCCCCTTTGACGTCTGCCAGACAGCAGGAATACAGTTCTTAAGCGTCTGCGCAAATCTGGATTCACACTCTTTGCACCTGGTATCGGCCCAGGGGCTTATTCAAAATAACCATCTGTCCTATGTAGGTTATCGTTTGATTTTAGCAGTGATGGTAATAGATTTATACCTCATAATAGATTTACTATCTGAGTATATTTTACCATAAATAAAAGTAAAAAGCAAACAAATGTTTGACAATCGGCCGCTGTCTCTCTGAATTACTTTGGAATGGACCGGGGCATGGTCTGTGATCGATCGGATTTCAGGCTTGCAGCAGCCTGAAGATGGGATTTGTGGTCTGCAGCAAGGATCGGGATGCTTGTGCACGGTATGTGACGGTAAAATTTTAAGGATAATTGCAAGAATACCTCAAACTCAAACAAAACTGAAACAAAACTATGCTATAATAAGAAAAAAAGTCGGAAAAGGAGGATGAAGATGCGCATCCTGTACCAGTGGATTGGGGACGGAAGCCAGAGAATCAGGGAAAATTATAACGCGTCCGACAGCAGGTCCCTGCACATTACGGGGGCGGCGGGCGCTTTTTGCATGCTGCTGGGGCTGGGGAAAATTATCTCCGGCGCGCTGTCGCTTTCGGTGTTTGCCTGCATGAACGGCTGTTATACCCTGGGTATGACGGCAGCAAGGTACTGCGCCCTGGCAGGAACTGTGCGGTCTAAGGAACGGAAGAATCAGTATTTCTATTACCGTCTTGCCGGCGCCGCCATGGTAGCCGCCAGCCTGTTGTATGTTGCATATTCCCTTTGGACAATCCGCCATCCGAAAACAGTCAATTATGGAAAGATCACGGCTATCACCATTGCAACGATCACCTTTACGGAGATCGGTGTCAATGTATGGGGCGTAATAAAATACCGGAAGTACCATTCCCCTCTGCTTCACGCGCTGAAGATTATCAGCCTGGGGACTTCGCTGATCTCGCTGGTGCTGACCCAGTCAGCGATTCTTGCGTTTGCAGATGAGGCTCAGGATCCGTCGGTCAACGGTTTTCTGGGAACGGTAACCGGAATCTGTGCGGCCCTGCTCGGTGTTTATATGATCCGGCGCATCAACCGGATTGAGGCTGAGGACCTGTATAGAGAGGACTCTTATAAGGAAAACACTTATAATATGAAGGGAGACGATCTTTATGATTCACATACTGGTGGTAGATGATGACGAGAAACTGACGCAGAGTATCTGCAGTTACTTAAATAACTGCGGTTATGAGGCGAAAGGAATGCTGTCTGCGGAAAGTGCCTATGACGAGATGTACAGCAGTCTTTATGATCTGATTATTTCTGATATCATGATGCCTGGAACGGACGGCTTTGCATTTGCCGAAACGATTCGCAGGCTGAATAAAAGAATCCCAATTCTGTTTGTCAGTGCCAGAGACGATCTGTCCTTTAAACAGAGGGGGTTCGATCTGGGGATCGACGATTATATGGTCAAACCTCTGGACTTAAGCGAACTGCTGATGCGGGTGCGGGCGCTGCTCCGCAGGGCTAATATCGAGGCCAGCCGCAGACTGACGGTGGGAAGTCTGGTTCTGGACGCCGATGCCATGGAGATCACACAGGGCGAACAGGAGATTCCGGTGACCACGCGGGAGTTTAACATCATGTTCAAACTGCTGTCGTACCCCAATCATACATTTTCCCGCTCCCAGCTGATGGATGAGTTCTGGGGCGTGGACAGCGATACCAGTCTGCGGGCCGTGGATGTCTATATCACGAAGCTGCGGGACAAATTTTCCGCCTGCAATGAGTTTGAGATCAGGACGATCCGGGGGCTGGGGTATAAGGCGGTGCTGTTATGACGATAAACAATGGTACGGAGGATGCACGGGTCACCCGCCGTTATTTCTTTTTTCCCGCCTATGTTGCCCTGGTGTTTCTGCTGGCGGTTCTAATGATGCTGCCGACGATCTTCTACGGCGGCGCCCATCTCATACTGGAGGAATCAGGCCCCTATATAAAATGGTACTTTCTGTATTGTATTGTTCTTGCGGCTTTCGTATCCGGCGGGCTGGCCCTGCGGAAGTATCTGAATTTTGACCGCCCGATTAAGAAGCTGAGCGCTGCCGCCAGACAGGTGGCGGAGGGGGATTTTTCCGTCTACATTCCCAAGCGCCATACCTCCAATGACATGGACTATATTGACGCGTTGTTTGTGGACTTCAACAAGATGGTGGAGGAGCTGGGATCCATCGAGACGCTGAAAAATGATTTTGCGGCCAACGTTTCTCATGAGTTGAAGACGCCTTTGGCGGCCATCCAGAACTATGCGCAGCTTCTTGGCACCACGGAGCTGACGCCGATACAGCAGGAGTATACAGACCGGATTCTGTCGAGTACACAGCGCCTCACGTCGCTGATCTACAACATTCTGAAGCTGAACAAGCTGGAAAGCCAGAAAATACAGCCGAAGCCGGAGCCATACGATCTCTGCCGCCAACTCAGCGACTGTGCTATCGGCTTCGAGGCTATCTGGGAGCAGAAAAACATTAATTTTGAAGCGGACATGGAGGACCGTGCCGTAATCGAAGCAGATGAAGAGCTTATGGAGCTGGTATGGAACAACCTGCTGTCCAATGCCTTTAAGTTTACAAAAGCGGGGGGAACGGTGAGCCTGCACCAGTTTTCTGACGGAGAGCGCATCATCACAGAGGTGGGGGATACCGGATGCGGTATGACGCCGGAGATGATGAAGCATATGTTTGACAAATTTTATCAGGGGGATACGTCCCATTCCACAGAGGGAAACGGCCTTGGCCTGGCCCTGGTGCTGCGCGTCCTGGAGATGAGCGGCGGGACGATTACCGTGAACAGCACAGAGGGGAAGGGCACCGTCTTTACGGTCTCGCTGCCCCGCACAGCACTGGCACAGAAGGAGGAATCACAGACATCATGACAAGAATCAGAAAAGACGGCGCGGAATACGTGGGATATGAATACAAGGAAAAGTCTGTCCCGGCCTCATTTGCATCGCTGTATCTGGACAGTTATCCCTGTTTCGGATGGGAGGAAGATCCAAACGGTGTGAGCCGTAAAGAGAATGCGGAAACCGCGGGCCGTGCAGTTCTGCGCTTCCGGAGAGACAGAAAAATCTGCAACAGGGCGGAGCTGACCCGTCTGCAGAGGAACTTTGACAGCTGTGTCGCTGAGATCGACGCTCTGGAGCAGTCCAAACGCTCGGGCGCTGTCATAGGAGCCCTTGTTACCGGAATCATGGGAACCGCGTTTATGGCCGGTTCGGTGTTCGCTGTTACGGCTGAACCGCCGATGGTGGTTCTCTGTATTTTACTGGCGGTCCCCGGTTTTACCGGATGGATTCTTCCATACTTTTTATACCGGGCGCTGCTGAGGAAAAAGTCGGCAAAGGTATCGCCATTAATAGAAGACAAGTATGAAGAGATTTACGAAATTTGTGAAAAGGGCAGTGACCTTTTGATTTGAAACAGCATGAGCGGCAGCTTCTCCCGTAAAAGTAAATGATTACGTGAGAAGCTGCCGCTTTTTAATATTACAGAAACAAAAATCAAACAAGAAAGAAATACAGAGGGGCTATACTCTCTATATCCCATTGAGAAAGGCGGTGAATGATAATACACAGACGAAAGACAGGGCCTGTGAGTAAGAGCGATGACAGGCTGACTCTCATGCTGCTGTTTTATATTGCGGCTGTCTGCGGTTGGCTGTGGGAAGTACTGGTATACTGGGGCACAAGTGGATTTGCTGGTTCGCTGACGGAACTTTTAGTTTTTTACCGGGGTGTTCTGCATGGGCCATGGGCGCCGATCTATGGCACAGGCGGTATCCTGCTGGTTTTGCTTTACCGGGCAGTACAGGAGAGAAAGGGATATTTTTTTATTGCCGCCATGGCGGTTTGTACGGTGGTGGAATATGGAACCTCGTGGATTCTGGAAGTATTCTTCCACGCCAGGTGGTGGGATTATTCCGGGCAGTTTTTAAATCTGCACGGAAGGATCTGTTTCGTCAGCATTGTGGGCTTTTCCCTGATTGGACTGTGGGCGGTACAGGCCGTCGTGCCTGTCTGCGCCGGATGGATTCAAAAGCTGACGTATGAGACCAGAAAAAGGCTCTGTCTGTTGGTATCATTGCTGTTCTTTCTGGATGTAATTGTTTCTGTTTATAAACTCAGCATTTCATAATGAAAATGCACTGCTCATAACGGGTGTCATGGGAGATGTAGTTGCGTTAAGAGATACTGTATTTCGGAATCGGCGTATTGCCGGTCGGATCGTGAAAGGAGATTAAGATGGCTGAATATCGTTTAAAACCTGGTAAAGTCGGGGAAAAAGTAATAGGTGCTTATGAGAAGGTGGAGAAGAAATTTACGGATGCATTTCTGGAGGAGGATGCGGTTTCCGATTCAGGATACCGCTTGAAGACAGGAAAAACAGGAGAGTCGGTCAAAGGAGCGTACAAGAAAATCGAGGATGGCGTGGTGGGAGCGTATAAAAAGGTGGAAGATGCCTTTGTCGATGCGTTTCTGGAACGATGTGATGAGGAGGAGAGCGGGGAGGTGGACAAATGAATAAGATAGCGGTTGGTATGGTGATAACAGCCGGCGCCGCGGTTATGGCGGTTGTGGCTGCGGCTGCGGTCCTTCGCAGAAAAGGCAGTACGACACTGCATAAACTCCTGTGATGAAGCAGATATGTATTTTACTTACAAAGTATTCCGACTGGATTTCCAGTCTGGTTTACTACATCGGAGGACAGGGGTATACCCACAGTTCGATTGCGCTGGGAGGCCAGCCGACACAGTTTTACAGCTTTAATTACCGTGGCTTTGCCGTGGAAACAACGGAAAAACACAGGCGTCGGGGAGTCCGGTGCAGCCGCCTCTATCGCCTGAATGTTTCGGATACCGTCTATGAACGAATCGAGGAGAGAATCCGGTATTTTCTCGAAAACAGGGAGAACTACCGGTATACCCGTCTGGGAGTACTATGCTGTGTTCTCCGGCTGCCGTTGTACTGGAAGAATCATTATTTCTGTTCTCAGTTTGTGGCAGAACTCTTATCAGAGTCGAAAGCGCTGCGGCTGTCCCGCAAGCCGTGCTTCTACCTGCCCAATCATTTTATACGCCTGTTGGAGACACAGCCCTGCCTGGCAGGAATGGAACAGGATATTATTTAAAATAAAAATAGAATATTAAATAAAAATATTAAATATGGAGGTTCGATATGAAAAAAAGTAATTTCGTAGCATTGATTCTTGGCACCGTCGGTATTGTATTTTTTGCACTGGGAATGTGCATGGCACTGGTTGAAGAGTGGGGAATGTTCCAGAAAGGCATCATAGCCGGTGTGGCCGGCCTTATCATTCTTCTGATTACTGTAATTGTATGGCGCAGAATGGAAGGAAAGAGCCCCATCAGGCTGAATGCAAAGACCGTCGGATCGGTACTGGCCGGTGTGCTGGGGGCGCTGCTGCTGGGCGTTGGCATGTGCCTGTGCATGGTATTTGACAAAATGATTCCGGGTGTCATCATTGGCCTGGTGGGAATACTTGCACTTCTGATGCTGATTCCGATGACAAAGGGAATTCACGATTAAATGGATTACTGCAGCAGTTTTGCGTTCCGGCTCTTGCCCTGGGGCTTTGCCGAAACACGGAACTGCTGCGTATTTTTGTGCAGGTTTTAAAATAGAGATTGACATTTTCGTTTCTCTCTATTATGATATATCTAATAGATATATCTGTTAGATATATAGAAGCTTAATTCAGAAGGAGGAGCCATGCTCGAATCATTGATCCTGGGGATTGTATATGATGAAGATTTAACCGGATACGATATTAAGAAGAATATCGAGAAAAGCTTCGGAGTCTTTTATAAGGCCAGCTTTGGAAGTCTGTATCCCGCGCTCAAGCGGCTGACGGGCAAGGATTTTGTGACGACGTATGAACAGCCGCAGGGCGGCCGTCAGAAGATCTTTTATCACATAACGGAAGAGGGGAAATCCAGTTTTTTAGAATGGCTGTCGTCACCGATGAATATTCTGGACGGCACGAACCTTAATCTGGCGAAAGTATTCTTTTTCGACAGACTGCCGGCAGAGATCCGGGACACCCAGCTTCTTCTGTATGAGAACAACAATATAAGCTATCTGCGCGAACTGGAAGCCTTAGAGAAGAGCCTCAGTCATATGGATCATCTCGACAGCTGTTACTATAAAATGTCGACTCTTTATTACGGAATAAGTGTTACGGAGAAGACCATCGAGTGGTGCCGCCATATACGGGAAGGGAAAGTGCTGAAGGAACTGACTGCGAAATAGGAGCAGGCCAGCATGAATAAGCGAAAGTCCGGTGAGGCGGATCGGGAAATGGGGGAAACTTATGTCAGGAAAGTCACCGAGCGGTGCTTTAAGCCCTTACTATTACAAGGGCGGTTATTTTCACGGAATCCATTATGGAAGCTATTTTGACGATGCGGAGTCTCTGTATAAAATGATTGAGAAAGAAGAGCATTTTATCCTGGAATCTCCGGAACGGCGCAGGATTATGATTGATCTCTATGAGACTTCTTTAACGCCTGAAGTGCTGGAGGCTGTGATACGGCACATAGGCCGGCTGAGTCCCAGAATCGTAAAACTATCCATTGCCGCGGACAGGAAAAATCTGAGAGTCTTACGCTGTGCCATGAAAAAGGCGGGAGTATTGGACGACGGGCGATATTATCTGTGCACGGATATGGAGGAGGGGAAGACCTGGCTTGTCAGCGACCATTCATGAACAGAAGGATAGATGGAATCACTGTGTAAAACGCCGGGGCAGCCATCTGAAGTTTGCAGTAAACTGCATGGATGATTTTGAGGAGGCGAAAGGCTGGCTTTTATGATAACCAGATGGCCTGCTCCGGCGGATGGAGTGCAAAATAGAAAGAGCCGGTAATTCGAAGTTTTATAAACTTCTGAATTATCGGCTCTGCGTCTTTGCGTCTGGCTCTTTTATGATTGTTATTTGAAGCTGTTTTAGATCAATCAGACTTTCCTGTCTGCATTTGGGGCAGTACAGGGGGAAATTCTTTAGTTCGGTGTCATCTCTTACTTTCATTCGTGTCTTGTTCCCACAAATCGGACACAGTAACCACATGGCGTTCATCATTTACTATCACACTCCTAACCGGCAATTCCATGTCCGGATTATGCAAACATGGGTTCCACACATTCTTTTATGAAGTCCATTCTGTCCCCGGTATTTTCTTTGAAAAGAGAAGCGATGGCGATGACAAGCTTTTTCTCCCGGTTGACGTAAATTGTATTACCGCTGTCTCCCATGGCTGCAAATGCATTATCATCTGCGATCCACCACAGATATCCGTAGGGCAGATTTAACTCCTCCCACCGGCTGTGCTCCCTTGTGCTTTCGGCAATCCACTGGGCAGAGACGATCTGCTTCCCCTCCCATTTGCCGTCGTCTAAGTAAAGCTGGCCGATCTTCGCCATGTCCCTGGCTGTGAGCGTCAGCCCCCATCCCGCCGCATGAATCCCCTTCGAGTCCATCACCCAGCCGCTTACGTCTCTGGCATTCATAAAGGCGTAGTGTGCTTCTTCATTTTCCAGGGTTACATTGCCTTTCACCGTAATACCGAGCGGCGCGAAGAGATGTTCCGCCGCAAAATCGAGCACGGATTGTCCGGTTGCCTTTACCAGAATGCCGGACAGGATATCCGGGCCAATAAAGGGAGTGTAGCGGAATTTCCCTGCCTTTTCCGGTCCTCCCAATAATTCCAGTGCGGTGCTTACCCAGTTATCCCTTGTAAAATATTCCAGATACGGCTCTTCCTGATGCTTGTACGGGGCAGTCATTGTCATCAGATCCCGAAGCGTTATATCCCGTATCGTTGTTTCCCCTTCGTTGTAATTTTCAACCGGGAAGTCCGGGAAAAAGTCCAGCACCTTCTGGTTGACGCTCTGGATTTCCCCTCTGTCGGCGGCGATGCCGATCAGGATAGAAATAATACTTTTTGTTACCGAAAAAATGTTGATGCAGCTGGCGGCCGTGCATACGTTAAAATAGCCCTCGTACTGTGTTTCTCCATTCTTTAAAACAATCATGCCGGCAGTATTACTGTAACGATTATCAATGATCTCTTCCAATGCAGCGATCTTTTCCTGATTCATATTGTTCGTCTCCTTTGTCATTAGGCGCCGTTGTCGGGCAGCCATGATCAGGTACCTTTTATCAGATACCCATTTGTTGGTGTCGTTTCAGCCTGATTCTGCCTCCTCAAATGATGGGATTACCTCCTCATATCTATAGGGTAAATGCATTAAAAATGTTTTTCAACAACTTTTTTAAAAATTTTATGTTTAGTATCGTGAATAAAGAGGAAAAGGGCACACTTAGCTTTTTAACAGCAGGCATAAAGCCTGCTTCTAAAGAGGGCCGTTTCTCCCACCGTCTGATACCATTTGACACGTATTCCTTCAAAAGTTCAGGAGGAAACTGTGTCCCTCAAACGCCGATGATATCCGGCTGGAGGTTCGAAAGAACCAGGGAGATATGCGTCTGCCCCATATTCCAGACCAGGAGAGAGTATGAAATCTATACAGACAAAATTTATTACATTAATATTCAAGCCCGGTAGATGAATTACGGCTGTAGCGAGCCGGCGTGCGATGCGGAGGTCATGTTCTTCAGGATTGAACAGTCGGTCAAAACCCTGGCGGGCCGGAATTCACGGTTGTGGTGCTGGATATTAATAACCTGAAAATCATCAATGACCGCTAAGGCCTTGAGGACGAAACGCGTCACGGCAGAACCGGAAAGAGAGATATGGTTGTTATGGAAAATTTCAACATGAAAGAGATGTCCAAGCCGCTATTGTAGAAGGAGAGTGATTTTATGGCGAAGAAAGCTAATGAATTAAAAGTCAAGAAAAGCACTGAAAAATCGTGATTGACAGATAAATCAAAATTGGTTTATAATAAAGGTACAAAAAAGGCAGTTCACTCCAGCGAGTGGCTTCCAAAAAGTTATGTTTCTACAAAAATAGTCACATTTGCTTTGGACGGCGGGTGACTATTTTTTTGTACCTATAATCATAACGATAAGTACCCCAAACGCAATCATCAAAGAAAGTGTCTCATATGTACTCATGTTATACCACCCCCTTTCGGAGATGGAAGTCACCCAGCAGTAGGAACTGCCTGCGTTTATTATACGAAATGGAAATCCGCTTGTAAATGGTATAAGTACAAAGCTATACTTGTCCATGCTATATATTTATAGTAAGATTAACATATCAAAATTAAACGGAGATTTTATCAATGACTAACAAAAATGTTAATACTATCAAAATACTTTTCGTCTGCCACGGCAACATCTTGAAAAGTCCTGAAAAAGCCAGTAAAATCAATAGTTTCATGGCAGAGAAAGGCGTTTACTACACCACTACTACACCATTTTTGAAAGAGCCTTGATATGACAGGAAAAGCAAGTTAAAATATAATTATTATGGAAAATCGAGGTGACGTGATGGAAAAACATTTGACGCCATACCAATCAGTTATTACAGAAATTAAAAACATTATTTCTTCTGGACAAGAAGCAGCCTATAGTGCTTCCAGTAAGGCAATGCTGCTTACCTATTGGAATATTGGCAAACGAATTGTAGAACAGGAATTGGGTGGCAGCGAACGTGCAGCGTATGGTAGAAATCTGATTTCTGCATTGGCAGAAGATTTGACAAAAGAGTTTGGAAAAAATTATTCCAAAAGAAATTTGCATTATTATATCAAATTTTATCAGTGCTTTCCTGATGAGCAGATTGTGAACGCATGCGTTCACAATCTTAATTGGACGCATATTCGGAGCCTTCTTCGTGTTGCGGATGAAAATGCACGATATTGGTATATGAAAGAAGCAGTTGATGAAAGTTGGAGTTCAAGAACCTTAGACCGTAATATTAGTACACAATATTATCATAGACTTCTTCAAACCCCAAAAAAAGAAGCTGTAATTGAAGAAATGAAGCGGAAAACTGCGGAATTTCAAAAAAGTCAATTTGAATTAATAAAAAGTCCAGTGATTGCAGAATTCCTCGGATTTAAAAATGAGGACACTTACTTAGAGGGGGATTTAGAATCTGCTATTCTTTCACATATTAGAGATTTTTTGATGGAGTTGGGTAGAGGCTTTGCTTTTGTTGCTCGTCAGCAACATATTGTAACGGAAACTTCGGATTACTATTTAGATCTCGTTTTTTATAATATCGAACTTAAGTGTTATGTACTTATCGATTTAAAGATGGGGAAGATTACGCATCAAGATGTAGGACAGATTGACATGTATGTGCGCATGTATGATGATTTAAAGCGAGGGCAGGGAGATAACCCTACCATTGGGATTTTATTGTGTTCAGAAACGGATGAGGATATTGCCAGATATTCGGTGCTTCATGATAATGACCGATTGTTTATGTCAAAGTATCTGACTTATTTGCCTACGAAAGAGCAGTTGAGAGCAGAGATTGAGCGGCAGAAAGAAATATTCTCTATGCAACATCCAGACCTTTGAGAGAAATGGAGGTGGCAAAAATGATAAATACAGAGGTGTTTCCAGCCATTCAAATGAAAATTGACAGATTATTAAAGATTACAAATGAATATCAATTTTATGATCTCGTGAAGGCGATATACTGTATTAATTTGTGTATTAATAATAGATCTGTTTTGGAATCTTGTTTGGCATTAAATGCCTGCCTGATTGAATATGAAGAAAAAGGCAGTCAGAGAATTGAAACATTTGATGAATTCAAGAGTTTTTTTTGCAAAATATATGATGTTATGAAACCGGGAATGACGGATGATTATACAGTAGAAGATTTTGGAGAAGTACGGATTAGATATAACGATAAATTCTATCGTGTGATAATTGGAACTGGTCATAATAATGTTTTTGCTTGTCTTAATTTTTTGCCTACTTTAGCAAGAAAGATTTCGCATGAAGAAGAGCTTAGTCTGGCATTAGAGTATTCAGCGGGGGTTCTTGATTATTTTATTGAAGAGAATAAGAATGATGGTATTGTAGAAAAAAGGTTTGTTCTTCCACAAAAGGAATTATTTTATAAGGTGCAGAGATTCTTTAAGGAAGAGTGCAAGAAATACAACATTCTTGAACTTGATTCTTTGATAAAAAATGATAAAGCTACTATTGAAAAAAGTCATTTTGTGTGTAGAGAGGATAATATTTATCCTTTATACAATGTTTCTTTGCTAATTGATTTATATGATATATGGGAGAACGAAATTGATTTTAAAGAGAAGATTTCCATTGCAAATATTGGAATCATAGACAGGATTTATAGCCTGTTTGAAACGGATCGGTCAAATGGATGTTTAATGTTTGCACCAGCTATGATATTTCCGAATCAAAAATATGATTCAACTCAGAGAACGTATACCTTTATAGCAAAGGCGTCTCATGGAGTAGTTGTTGCAATTAATGCAGATGAATATGAAGAGGGGCAGTTAGAAGAGGAAATTGTACATATAGAGGAATATCATAAAAGTGGTACGCTGCAAATTGCGGAAATATATAATCGCTTTGAGAAAAATGGATTAAGAGGGCTTCATATTCCGGCCGATGTGCCAATAGAATATTTAATCTATAATAGTTTTATGAATCCGAATCAAATGTACATGTCTCTGGGAGAGGTAGGAAAGAAGGAAGGAAAAACTTGTACAGCATTGGATGTTATATATTATCTGAATTTTGCGGATGACGCAGATGAATTATTTGAGTACTTATCTTACTGTAAAGAGAGGGATTACGAAAGTTCATTTGGATTTGGAAGTGATGCTGCTTTGTATTTTACATGGAGAAATCAAGGACGGTATATTGCAAAAGGTGCAATTGTATTTAATATGCTTGATGTAGGATATGATACAGAAAATGAAGCCGTTGTTGACTATTTTAAAGAAGAATTGAAGGACTATCCATTCCACATAAAGGATTATCTTTTCCGGGAACCATTTTCGTGGAAAATTGAAAAAAGAGAATTCGGTTTATATGAATATACAGCTAAACACGGAATGGGATTTGGAGGCATATATTTCACCCTGCCTCAAAATAATTATGTTTTTTTGACAAACAATGTGGAGTTTTACAAAGATGTAAAAGATTTTGGGGAATATCGTCAGTGGATACAATTGTTGGAGGAAATTATAACAGAAGGATTTGTTTCGATAAAATGTATATTTGAGGACGATAGTGCAATCTGCAATACAGGAATACAAATAGCTTTTATGCCTATTGAGTATGCCATTCATGCGGGACATGAATCTTTTTTGCATGAAGACCGGATGTATGTGTATAGCGACGCTCAATATCATAACCATAAATGGATTATAAGATATGTTGTGAAAGATATAAAACGAATTTTTGAGGATATTCAAGCTGCGAAAGACAGAAGCGTAGAACTTAATATATTAAAAGAAATACTTCTGCCTCTGTTGGTTAGAATGCCTGCTTTAAATGAATTGTTTGAAACAAAAAAACAATTCATTTCTCTTGATAAAAAGAAGGTGGGAGTTTTTTCGGCTTCTGTAGAATACAAATGGGATAATAATGTACAGAATTTTTCTCCTGAGGATTATCACTATCACGAAGTTCGGAAAAGAATAGCAAATGTTTGTTATGGTAATATGATAAAACCGGGAATCTACCGTGGACAAGAGGCAAATAAAATTATACGCGCTATGCAAAAGGCTATAATTGAAGATTTCGAGAGTGAAGTATCAAAATATTCTTGGAGTGAATTACATTGCTCGTTGCTAGATTATCATTCAACATTACTGCATGATATAAATATTAACTGGAAAAGATATGGATCATATTCTGAATTAGATGAGAAGAAAGATAAAGAAGTCAGAGATCGTATTATTGACCAAAGAGAAAAAGCAAAGCATGATGATAGAAATGCACTTTACCTAATAGAAACAAATTTATACTTGCACCATGAATCAGAAACACTTGCAATCAGAGATGATATTAATCTTTTGTTAGCATATGCAAATTGGTTAGTTGTCTTAAATGATGTAGCAGATATGTGCTACTTTGCGGATAACGAAGCCTATATAGAAATAACAGATGAGTATGTAGTGGATACATTATCAGATGATCAAGATGCTGAAAAATTAAATGGTTTGCATCATAGGATATATTCATATTCAGAGGGGGTAAAGCGGAATCTTGAAACAGATTCTGAATATCTTGAGAAGGTGAAGGAAACATTTAAGGAAGATATGGGATTTACTTTCCCCGACTTTTTGGATATCTTATCGTATTTCAGTTATTCATTTTCTGAGGAAATCGTTAAAAAGGTTGGTAATAATGTATTCAGAGCACCTATGAAAGAATTGTTGAGTGATTTCCTCATGCAAATGAATGGTGTTATTACAGAAGAAGATGCGACTAATCTTTTTAACTATTTAGTAGTAACGTTTCAAAATCTTAAGACAGAAAATGGTAGGGTAGATTTTTATCTTCCAATTGGTAAAAGAAGAACAAGAGACACCAGGTTTGAATTAATGCCACTTGTAAGCATTAATGGAGATATTATATTTTCGCCTATTACAATGGATTATTTGAAAAAAGATTGGCTCAACGGAATAATGGATTTCGTTCTACCATATGAAGTTGGTATGAATAAAACTAAACAATTGATACTAAGGTGGAAAAATTTATACGAGAAACAGATAGTTTATGATATAGCAAATTCATTTAAGCAAAATAAATTTGATATTGTAAAGACAAATTTTGAATTGAGGAAATTAAACAAAGCTCATCCGCAGTGGCTTGGAGATTATGATGTGTTTGCTGTGGATGTTAAAAATAAGTCTATCTGGATTGTCGAATGCAAGGTGATTGAAAAAGTAGCCACTTTCTATGATATGTACCGTCAGCAGAACAGATTTTTTAATGAACATAAGGAAGATGAGAAGTTTCAAAAAAGAGTTGATTATTTACATGAAAAGGCTGATCAAGTTATCCAAGAACTGGGATGTTCAGAACATATGGGATATAAAGTGATGCCTTACATGTGTATGAATAAGGTGCTGGTTTCTAGATATAAAAAAGTAGCATTTCCTATTGTGTCATATCCAGAGTTGGTGGAACTTATTTCTGAAGTTACAAGGAAATGATGTATGCATACATAAAGGCTTTGTACAGACCAGTCATCCGACATTATCCTGTATGTTTTTCAATATACATTCTGTATAACTATGGAAAATATTGGTGTATTAGTACGCTGCAATATCTGATGAGGAATTTAGATGTGGGGGTTACACGGAATATTTCTAATTGTGCAAGGTATAACGAAGATATTGGAATGATGGCGAAAAACTATAGACTTTATCTAGTGTGACTGGAAATCCTATGTCAGAATATACGATTAAATGTGAGGACATTATGGTTATGTTCAAAAGTTTGGTTAGCAGTACTAGCCAAGGTAACGATAATTCCGTAGTTACCCACATCTTGAAAGTGATACAAAAAAGAACCAACGCTGTCTCAGAAAAAGATTGCGGATGTCATTGGAGAAAAGTATAGTACAGTGAAGTATAATATGGAATCGATGATAAAATCTGGAATTATAAAAAGAGAAGGTTCCAGTCAAAAAGAAAAGTGGATTATTTTATAGAAGATATTTTGATGCTCTCTGGTTTAGAGGAACACCAATTACTACACCATTTGCCTGGTAATTTACGCAGATTTATGTAGATATGCGTAGAGAGAGGCAAAAACAGAAAATCAAGAAAACGCCGAAAATTCAGTATTTACAGGCGTTCGAAGACTTATGAAGGAATATAAAATCATGATAAAAATACTATTTATCTGCCACGGCAACATCTGCCGCTCCCCCATGGCCGAGTTCATCATGAAGGACATGGTAGAAAAACGCCGTCAGGCCGACCGTTTTTATATTGCGTCCGCGGCTACCAGCCGCGAGGAAATCGGCAATCCGGTTCATCACGGAACGAGGAACAAACTGCGCCAGTACGGTATTTCCACAGAGGGAAAACGGGCAGTGCAGATGACGAAGGCCGATTATGACAAGTACGATTATCTCATCGGGATGGAGCAGTGGAACATTACCAACATGATGAGAATTCTGGGAAGCGACCCGGAGAGAAAAGTCTCGAGGCTTTTGGACTTTGGGCCGAATCCGAGGGATATCGACGACCCGTGGTATACTGGAGATTTTGATTCTACCTACCGGGATATCTGTGAAGGATGTGAGGCGCTGCTTGACTATATTGACAGATGTGAGCCTTTAAACCGCTGAAAATAGCAAGCCTCCTGTTTTCCGGAACTAAGCGGAAGGGAGACCTTTTATGAAGAGGGGATGCAAAATACCCCTCTATTTTCTTGTGAAAATATACTATCAGTTGTGATAGTTGTGGATATAAATTGTGCATTATATAATAAGAAAAAAGAAACGGAGTGAACAGCCTTGAATCAATATAAAGGGGAAGCGTGGCTGGGAGAAGAGCCACAGATCAGGGAAGAAACCATAACCGAAACAGTGTCCGCGGATATCATTGTGGTAGGCGGCGGTCTGGCCGGAGTGGCGGCCGTCAGGCAGGCGGCGGAGATGGGACAAAAGGTTCTTCTCTTTGAAAAATGCAGATGTGTTCAGGCCAGATCCGGAGACTTCGCCGTCATGGACAGCAAGGTGGCGAAGCGCTGGGGACGGGATCATCTGAATAAAACAGAGATTGTCAACAATCTGATGCACGACATGGCCTATAAGGCCAGTCAGAATATTTTGAAACGCTGGTCGGAGGAAGCTGGAAAGGCGTTCGACTGGTACCTGGAGGGGCTGGAAGATATTGCAGTTCTGGACCGTACCGATCAGGCCCCGCCAAAAGGCGTAAAATGCTATGTACAGCCGAGGCGTCTGCCTCTTCCGGAAGGTTTTGACAACGCCCAGGAGAATTTCAAATGCTACCAGGTGACTGCATGGATCCGTCCATCCCATATCGCCCTGTGCCGCGGTAATTTTGAACTGGCGGAGAAGACGGGAAATGTGACCTCCTTCTTCAATACACGGGTAAAAAAGCTATTGAAAAACGGTGACGGCCGGGTGGAAGGCGTGATCGCCGGGACCAGGGAAAGCGGCCTTATAAAGGCTTACGCCTCAAAGGGTGTCATTCTGGCTACGGGAGATTACATGAGCGATGAAGCAATGCTGAGACGGTTCCTGCCCGGAATGATGGAGACGCCGAAGCAGTGGACCAGCTACGACATGGACCGGCAGCCATCCAACACGGGTGACGGCCATAAGATGGCACTCTGGGCCGGAGCGAAGCTTCAGGACAGCCCACACGCGCCCTGCGCTCATCATATGGGGAGTGTATTCGGCGTAGCGGATTTCCTGCTTCTAAATACCCGTGGAAAACGGTTCGTCAATGAGGACGCGCCGGGACAGCAGATGGGCAGTCAGATCGAGAATCTGCCGGACAAAACGGCGTGGCAGATCGTGGACGGGAACTGGAGAAGCTATATACCGAAGGAGTATCCGAACCACGGCTCTGTGTGCTTCGTCATGGAAGATGAGGAGCTGGAGAGCGGGACGGTTTATGATAAGCTTTGCTTTATCGACAACTACATCGCACCGAAGTATGTCCGGAAAGCGGTGGAGGATGGCGTTCTTCTGGAAGCGGAGACGCTGGAGGAGCTGATTGTGAAAACGGGTCTTCCTGCGGATACGGCGCTTGCGTCGGTGGAACAGTACAACCGTCTCTGTGAGCAGGAAGAGGACACGGACTACGGCAAGAGAAAGGACCGGCTGTTTGCAGTAAAACAGGGGCCATTTTATGCAGCAAAATTTACACCGGCAGTCATGATTGCGGCTATGGGAGGAATCCAGAGTGATGAGGAGGCTCACTGCTACGACACAGAAGGAGCGATCATTCCCGGTCTATACGCTGCGGGAAATGTGCAGGGAAACCGGGTAGCCGTGGATTATCCTCTGACCGTGCCTGGCCTGAGCCATTCGCTGGCTCTGGTATACGGAAGAATCGCTGTAGAGAGCGCGGTAAGGGAGAGCCGGTAAAGCTCCAGATAAATAAGGCAGACAATAAATCAATATAAATATCAATTCAATATAAATATCAATTCAACATATATACCAAACCAACATAAATAGCAAAAACTGCGCAGCTGCGCATGAAAATGGAGGAAAAGGAATCATGAAAAAAGCAGGAAAAGCTGTGGTACTGATGACGGCTCTGGCGGTAACCGGAGCACTGCTGGGGGGCTGTGCGGGCGGCACGGCGGACAGCAAGACGGAAGCGGGGCAGACCGAAACGGGAAAGACGGAAGCTGGTAAGGGCGCAGAGGATTCCGCAAAGACGGAAGCAGCCGGGGGAGATGCTGCAGAAGGAACTGTAAAAGAAGATATCCGTGTCGTCACGTATTTCGCAGGTTCCGATGCCTACGCGCCGGTCTGGAAAGAGGTGTGTGCCGATTACATGAAGGACCATCCGGGCATCACCATCGTTGACGAGTCCCAGCCGACTTCAGGAAGCAACGATTTATTCAAGACGAAGGTTCAGGCCGATCTGGCAGCAGGCAATCCGGCGGATCTGGTACTTTACTATACAGGCGAGGCTTATACGAAGACCTTCGAGGACTCAGGGCTGTTCGTGGATTTCGGAGACATTTTGAAGGCAGACCCGGAATGGGCAGGAAACTTCAAGGAGTCCCCGCTGGAAAATGTTCAGTATCAGGGAAAGCAGTACGCACTTCCCTTCATCGGATATTATGAAGGAATGTTCTACAACAAGGCGCTGTTTGAACAGTATGGACTGGAAGAGCCGACCACATGGGAAAATATCATGAAGGCAAACGAAGTATTTTCCCAGAACGATATCGTGACGCTGTCCATGTCCCTGGGAATGCCGTATATCACCACGGAAAACTTCATTATGGGCGCTTCAGGCAAGGAAAACCACAGAAATTACTTTGACGACAGCTGGGGCATTGCCATCGACTGCATTGCAGAGCTTTACCAGAAAGGCGGACTGCCGAAGGACACCTTCACCATCTCAGAGGATGATGTAAGACTGCTCTTCTCAGAAGGAAAAGCGGCTATGATGATCAATGGCTCCTGGTGTACAGAGAGCCTTCAGGGCAATCCGGACATGAGAATCATCTCCATGCCGACGCTTCCGGGCGGTACAGGCGGTGAAAACTGTGCGATTGCAGGATTTTCCTCCGGATGGCATATGACAAAAGCGGCCAATGAGAGAAGCGGAGAGACTTTAAAATTCTTAAAATATATGACATCACCGGAGACCATGGCCAGATTCATCGCCTACGGCGGAAGCCCTGCCATCGTCTGCGACGCACCGGAGAATTCCAGCGAACTCTTAAAGAGCGCAGTAACCATGCTGGAGAAGGCGCAGTACCAGGATGCGGCTCTCGACTCTCAGGTGAATCATGAGGCGTATGAGACCTTAAACAATGGAATCCAGTACGTCTGCGAAGGCCAGATGACGAGCGCGGAGGTGCTCAAACAGGCCAAACAGCTGAATGAGTCCGGTCAGTAAGGCAGACGGGAAAGACAGTGATGAAAGCCGGGGGTTGTGCTCGAACGGGTACAGCCTCCGTGTGCTCATAGCAAGGAGGAAAAAACGTGGCACTGAAAGGTAAAAAATATGTTTGGATCTGCATCGCGCCGGCCATGATCCTGATTATGGCGTTTTTGATCTATCCACTCATAAAGACGGTAATATACAGCTTTTCTTCCTGGTATAATTTTGCGCTTACCAGTGAATGGATTGGTCTCGACAATTATAAGCGGATCTTCTCGGACATGGTCATGCCCGTGGCATTTAAAAATACGGCGATTCTGATCGCGGGCGTGCTGATTTTCCAGGTGGGATTTGCGCTTTTGCTGGCGATCATGGTGGACAGCGCCCATCACGGATTTAAACTGTTCCGGACGGTTTACTTCTTCCCGATCGTCATTTCCGGTACGGCGATCGGCCTGATGTTCACTCTGATTTACAAGTATGAATACGGACTTTTAAATTACTTTGTCACACTTCTGGGATATGACAAGCAGGTGTGGATCACGCCTAAGACCGCGATCTATCTGGCCCTGATCCCTGTTTTGTGGCAGTATATTGGCTTCTATTTCGTGATTTTCTTAACCGGTATCTCCAAGATTCCGGAGGACATCTACGAATCCGCCATGCTGGATGGCATAACCCCGGTGAAGAAGATTTTCTATATTACGATCCCGATGTTGAAAGATGTGCTGGTATCCACCGTGGTGCTCGTCGTATCCGGGTGTTTCCGCGTATTTGACACCATCTACGTGATCACCAAGGGCGGCCCCATGAATTCCAGCCAGCTGCTAAGCACCTATATGTACCAGACTGCTTTTGAGAAATACAACGGCGGATACGCCAGCGCCATCGCGGTGGTGATGATCATCATCGGCGTATTGCTGACCATCGGGCTTCGGAAGCTTTTGAAGGCCGATGTCGAAGAGTAAGGAGAGACGGCATGGGAAATAAAAAACTAAAAATCAGCAGTATCCTGTTATACGCGGTTCTCATTTTCTGGCTTCTGATCACCGTGATTCCCATTCTGTGGGTATTTGAAAATTCGTTTAAGCCTTCGGAAGAAATTCTGTTAAATGGAGTAGCCTTTCCGAAAAGCCTGGATTTTTCCAATTACCGTTCCATCTTTTCGTATCCGGATGTGAATATGTTCCGCTCCTTCTTTAACAGCTTCCTGATATCCGGAGGCGTGGTGGCGGGAGTGGTCTGTTTCGGAGGCCTGGCTGCATTTGGTCTGGGACGGTTCGATTCGGGAGTCGGAAAGGTGGTGGAGGCCGGCATGGTAGCCTGTCTTCTGGTTCCGGCATTTGCAACTATGATCCCCAACTTCGTTACGGTAAGCCGCCTTCCGATCCGGGAAACGTACCTGGCGGTTATCGTCCCCCAGGTGGCAGGCAATCTCTGTTTCGCCATCATGCTTCTGTCGTCCTATATGCGCTCCCTTCCAAACGAACTGGATGAGGCGGCCATCATCGACGGCGCGGGACCGTTTCAGGTCTTAAAGCACATCACGGTGCCGCTGTCGAAGCCCATGTTTGCAACCGTGGGAATCATGGTATTTATCTGGTCCTACAATGACCTGATTACGTCCCTGGTCTACATATCCGATCAGAAGCTGAAGCCTGTCTGCGTGATACTGACTATGGTCAGCAACATGCACGGCACGGATTACGGCGCCATGATGGCGGCTATCTTTATCACGGTGATCCCGGTTCTCATCCTCTATATGATGTCCCAGGAAATGGTCATCAAGGGGCTGACCGCGGGTGCGGTAAAAGGATAAAACGGTACTGCAGTGAAAAAAGGAGAGTTTGGATGAGAGTATTTGTCAATCATATTGGATTCGACGAGACGGATTATAAAACAGCAGTTCTGGAGCTGGAACAGGAGGCGGCGGAGATAACCGCCTGGCTGGAAGCGGATAACGGGGAACGGCATCACGCGGCGGTGAGCGGCCCGGAACGGATCCCGGACTGGTCGGAGGGCTGCTACTGCGTCCTGGACTTTTCCGATGTCAGACGGGAGGGGACGTACCGGCTTGCCGGATATGCCGGTGGAAAGGCATTTCGATCGGAGATCATCACGGTCACCGGCGATTTCCTGAACCTTCGCATGGTGAATGCATCCAGAGCTTATCTAAAGGGGGAGCGGTCTTCCGGTGAGTGGATGAAGGCCGACCGGAACGTGCCGTTTGCGGGGGCGAGGGAGGGGACTCTGGATTTACACGGAGGCTGGTATGACGCCACCGGTGACTTTGGAATCCATCTGACCCAGCTGTCCCACACGGCTGTCTATAACCCCATGCAGTCCCTTCTGCCTTCCTATGTCTGTTTCGATATTGCGGACCGGATGGAAAAAGAGGAGCTAAGAGACTGCAGAATCTTAAAGAAGGAGCTTCTCGACGAGGCGTACTGGGGCGCGGATTATGCGATGAGACTTCACCGCGAAGGCGGCGGATTTATCCGATCGGTGGACCGGGGGGAGGCGTTTTCCGAGGAACAGCGCCGTTCGGTGGACTATGAGTATTTCCGGTTCAGCGGGCATGAAGAGGATGAAAGCTACCTGGCAGAGACCATTGAAGAGAAGCATTATGAGACGTGTATGCGAAGCGGAGCCGGACTGGCGGCCGCGATATTGGCCTCCGCTGCCCGGCATAACGGTGCTTCGGGGGAGTATCCCTGCGGCCGGTATCTGCAGGCGGCGGAAGAGTCCTTTCAGTATATGACGGAGCACAACGAACAGTATTCCAGCGACGGAACCTGGAATTTCCTGGACCGGTACTGTGCCCTGGCGGCGGCAGCCGAGCTGTATGAGGCCACGTGCTCTGAGAAATACTTAGAGGAGTGCAGACGATTTTTCCGCGGGATGAAGGACAGCGCTGTCTCTATGGAGCAGGGCGTCTGGTTCACGGCCAGGGAGGGAGAACTGTATTTCCATCCTTCTGATGAGGGATTTCCTCTCATTGCCATGATGAAATACGGTAGTCTGGAACCGGAGGAAATGCGGAGAAAAGAGGCGATGGACCTGGTGGCACAGGCGTTTGTCCATGTGCTTTCCATCAGTGGGAAACCGTTTGGATACGCGGCATTTACACAGAAGATGGGGGAGACAGAGACCAGCCGGTACTTCTTTCCTCACGATACGAAGGCGGCGCCCTGGTGGCAGGGGGAAAATGCCAGAATCGCATCTCTGGCCGCGGCGGCACTCCGTTTTTCCTGGCAGAAGGAAGCGGGGGAAATGTCCGGTGCGCTCCGTAAGTTTGCCGGGCACCAGCTGGACTGGATCATGGGATGCAATCCCTTCGACAGCTGTATGATCGACGGCTTTGGCAGAAACAACATTCAGTATTTCTTCCGGAACCAGTATGATTTCATGAACAGTCCGGGGGGAATCTGTAACGGAATCACGTCGCGGGAAGCGGATGACAAGGGGCTTGAGTTTATCATGGTCCCCACCGCGGAATGTGACGACAACTGGAGATGGGCGGAGCAGTGGCTTCCCCATGCCTGCTGGTATTTAAATGCCATGGGCTGGAAACTGAAACGGGTGAAATGATATGGCTTCCAAATATATTGAACGCAAACGAATATTAGTGAAAATGGAGAATATCGAGAGGTATCCTCTTTCCATCGTTCACGCCCCCATGGGATATGGAAAGACTGTGGCGGTGCGGGAGTATTTAGACACCACTGAGGCGGACTGCGTCTGGGTCTCCCTGGCAGGCTCGGAGGGGGAAGCCGACTATTTGTGGGCGAGACTGTGCGATGCCTTAAACGAGGTGAATGAGGACCTGGCGGCGCGGTTTTCTGCCATCGGATTTCCCTATGACTGCTTTAAAACCGACGCGCTCTTAGACGTTCTCATGGACTATGATTATAAAAATCATCTGATTCTCGTATTCGATGATTTTCACACAATTGAGGAAAACAGCGTATTTGATCTGATAAAGGCCATCGTCCGGGAGCGGCTTTCCGGCCTTCATATCGTGCTCATCACCAGGGAACTGGCAAAACTGGATGCGGCGGATTTATACCAGAAGCAGCTGTGCTTCACTATCACGGAGAAATCCTTAAAATTCAACCGGGAAGAGGTGTTCCAGTACCTGGATTTCATGGAATGCCGGATGAGCGAGGAAGAACGGGAGCGGGTCTACCAGATTACCGACGGATGGGAATCCATGCTTTATATCACCGCAAAGGGAATCAAGCAGGGACTTCCCGTGGGCAAGAGTGCCACTGCAGATGACATCATTGAACAGAACTTCTACCATGACTTAAGCCCGGCGGAAAAGGAGGTTCTGTGGCGGCTGTCGGTCCTGTCATCCTTTACGAAGCGCATGGCGGCCGCAGTGCTGGATAATTCGGAGCTTTACGACGCCTTCGAAATGCTCATCAGCAAGAGTGTATTTTTCGTCTTTCATGAACCCGGCCACACGTACCGGCTGAGAAATATATTAAGAGACTACATCTACGAGCGCGCCCTGATCGACCGGGTGGATTTTACGGAGGTTTACAGAAAGAGCGGGCAGTGGCTGCTGGCCGACGGCCAGTACTCCAAAGCCTTTGAATGCCTGTACCGGGCGGGAGAGCTGGAGGAGATTCTCTCCATTTTAAACCAGGATACCCAGAACGACAAGGGAATCTGGAGCAGCGGAAATATCCGCCAGGTGTTTGAAAAGGCCGGCAAGGAGCTGTGCTACCGGTATCCGTTCGCCTATTTAAAATACCTGCTGGCCTGTGCCATGGACAGGAAGCGCAACTACATTCCCCGGGTAAAGCTCTGCCTCGACCGGCTGGAGGAATACTGCCGCGGTTCTGAGTGCAGGGATGAGATGCGGGAAATGGTTCTGGGAGAAATCTGCATGGTGCGGAGCCGGATTTCCTTTAACGACATCGCGGTCATGGCGGAATATGCCAGAAAGGGCGCGGAATATTTCGGCGGCGGCTGTTCCTGCATCGTGACCAAGGAGACGGAATTTACCTACGGGCTTCCCTGTATGCTGATGGGATACGTGAAGGAGCAGGGAAGTGTGGCGGAGGTGCGGGACGCCTTTTGCACCCAGGGGATGAGCTTTGCGGAATCCACCGACGGCTGCGGAATTGGCTGCGACTCCCTGGCTGCGTCCGAGGCTGCGCTGGAGACGGGAGCATGGGAGCAGGCGGAGCTTCACGCCTATAAGGCGTATTTTAAGGCGAAGGCGGCGGAGCAGCTGGGCATCATGATTTCTTCCAAGCTGGTGCTGGACCGTCTGAATCTGATACAGGGGAGCAGCAGGGACCGGATCCTTTCGAACAGTACGTTAAAGGACGAGGTGATCGCGGCCAACAACCCGGTTTTAAACACCACCTTTGATTTGTGCGGCGCCTATATTAACGGATGCTTAGGAAGGGTGGACAGCATTCCGGAGTGGATCAGGAAAGGGGATATCGAAAAGGGAAATTTCCTCTTTCAGGGAACCGGATTTTTCTATGTGGTCTATGGAAAATGCCTCCTGCTGGGAAAAAAATACATTGAACTGGACTCCCTCTGCGAATCCTTTTCCACCTTCCTAAAGCCGTTCCAGTACCACCTGATCCGGATTTATTTCATGATTTATGAGTCTGTGACGAAGAGCTATTTAGAGAGCCGCCCCAGGGGCGGGGAGATCTTGAAAGAGGCGCTTAAGCTGGCGGAGAAAGACCATCTCATCATGCCTTTTGCCGAGAATACGGGCCATGTCAGGCTGATGCTGGAGGCGCTGTTAAAACGGGAAGAGAATCCCTATATCCGGGAGGTGCTGGAGGCCTGCAGGCGGTACAGCAGCCAGCTGAAGCTTTTTCACGCCTGCGAGGTATCGCTGACGGACCGGGAGCTGGAGATTTTAAAGCTGCTGGACGAGGGCTATACCCACGAGGAAATCGCCGGTGAGATCTATATTTCCATCGCCACGGTGCGGTACCACGTCAAAAATATCTACCAGAAAATGGATGTGAACAACAAAATACTGGCGTTAAGAAAAGCGAAAGATCTAAATCTTATTTAATAAAGGAGAAACCCATTATGGAGAGCAATGCGCATATTGTAGAATACTGGAAGACACAGCCGGAGGTCCTGGAGGCGTGTTTAAAGAACAGCCTGCCGCTTACGGAGAACTTCGTAAAGCTGTATAAGGAGGTCAGCCCGACCCACTTATATCTGGTGGGAAGCGGCACTTCCTTAAATGCGGAGGAAACGGCAGTCTCCTTTATGAAAGAGATGCTGGATATCGATGTGATTTCCATGCCGTCGTCCTACGTACATAATATCCGCGGAGAACGGCCGCTGCTGGTGTTTCTGTCTCAGGGCGGTTCCTCGACCAACACCTTAAAGGCGATGGAGGAGATGGCGGCATATCCGTATATTACGGTTACGGGGGAAGAGACGTGTGAGATCGCGGCGCGAAGCCCTCACCACATGATTATCGGATGCGGGGAAGAGCCGGTAGGACCGAAGACCGTGGGCTATACGGCGTCGGTCATGATCCTGTACTTGATGGCCATGGAGGCGGCGAGGGCCGTCGGGATCATCGGGGAAGAGAGATACGCTGCTGTCCGCACCGGACTTTTAGCAGGGATATCCCATATGCGGTACAATATGGAGGCCATTTCCGGATGGGCGGCCGATCATAAGGAGAAGCTTAAGGAGATTGAAAAGTACATCTTTATCGGCCATGGAACGGGAGCGGCCGCATTAAAGGAAGGCTGCTTAAAGGTTCTGGAAACCATTAAATATCCCGCATTCAGCTATGAGTTTGAGGAGTATTTACACGGCCCGATCCTCGCGGTGGACGATCACACGGGAGCATTTCTCTTTCTCTCAGGAAAGCTGGGAGAGCGGGAGCGTTTCAAGCGGCTGGCAGAGTGTCAGAGCAAGTACTCCGAATACACCTTCCTGATTACCGACGAGGAGGGGGATTCAGACGAAAAGACGTTAAGGATCAAAAAGACGGGAGCCATGTACACGGAAGTCTTCGAAATCGTGGTGATTCCCCAGTACCTTGCCGCTGTGGTCCAGGGATATCTAGGCATTGTGGATGGGTCGCCCCTGTACGACGAGTATACAGCGCTCTGTCCAACAAAATACAGGAATGGTAAATAAGGTGACGATATGGATTACGTATTAGGAATTGACTCTGGGGGAACAAAATTTCTCGTGAAAGCGGTGGGAATGGACGGAAAGGAACTGGCGGAGTACGAAGGGCATCCGGCGGGGCTGTACCGTTTTTCCAGAAATGAGGCGGTTCGCACCATTCAGGACAATTTGGAATGGTGCATCGGTCAGGCCGGGCTGGCGAAACCGGACTGCCGGGCGATCGTCTGCGGGACCACCGGCATTGACAGCGAAGAGGACCGGCAGGAGGTGGAGGAGATCTACCGGCTGCTTCCGGGATTTTCCTGTCCTGCCCTGTGTGTCAATGATGCCGAGGTGGCCCTCTATGCGGTGACCGGAGGAACGGGCGTCGTAGTGATCTCAGGAACCGGCTCCATCGCATTTGGGCGGAATGGCGGCGGCAGGACGGAGCGCAGCGGCGGATGGCCTCCCTGCATCTTCGGGGACGAGGGCTCCGGCTCATGGCTTAATCTGAAAGCGCTGGAGTACATGAGCCGCGTCCTGGATGGAAGGAAAGAGCGAACGCTGCTCTACGACCTGCTGAATCAGGAGCTTGGAATCAGCGGGCCCAAGGATTTAATCCGCATCTGCCAGAGAATCGAACGGGAGAACACCGGCTTTTTAAAACTGGGACCGGTCGTGATGAAGGCACTGCGGGAAGGCGATGAAAATGCCGGGGAAATCACCCGCACCGAGGCGGAGCTGACCTTTGAACTGGCGGATTCGGTGGTGCAGAAGCTTGAAATCTGGCGGGAACCGGAGTTTACAGTCGGGGCATGGGGGAGCGCTATCGTGAAAAATCCGTATCATTTTGAACTCTTTAAGGAACGGTTTCTGGAGAAATACTCTAATGTGACGGTGACTGTGGCGGTTCGTGACGCGGCATACGGGGCATGCAGGATCGCCCTCGATATTCTGGGCGGTGAAACCGGAATCTACCGGTTTTAGGAGGCGGCTATGAAGAAGAATCCATGGTTTCGTTTTCTGATCCTCCAGTGCTGCGCCGTGACTGTCAGTGTGTCCCAGCTAAAGGTCTCGGCAGTTATGGAGCAGGTGGCCCAGGGCTTTTCCATCTCCATGGGCGCTGCTGCCAGACTGATGTCATTTTTCACGGTCGCCGGCATCGTGCTGGCGATACCCGGAGCGGCTCTGATGGAGCGGATGGGAGCAAAGCGTCTCCTGCTCCTTTTAATGGCCTGTCTGTTTGCCGGAAATGCAGTGGGGGCCGTGGCAGGGGCCTATCCCCTGCTGATGGCCGGAAGGCTGCTGGAAGGTGTGGCTTACGCCATGATCATCATGGTTGGCATCGATCTGATTAACACCTGGTTTCCCCACGGCGGCGCAGGAACCGCCACGGGAATTTTCAATACGTTTGCAGCAGTCGGCAATTTTATCACGCTGAACGGCGCTCTGATGGTAGTTAAGAGATGGAATGTGAGGACGCTGTGGTGGATCGGCGCGGCGCTGGCGGCTGTAGATCTTATTCTGGTTTTGGCGTTTATCCCCGCGAGCAACGAGCCAAACGGACACGCTGGCGCGTCCATTTGGCGACTGCCGCGAGGGTCAAAAACTCCGCTGCTCGCAGTGGGGGTTTTGACTCTGGAGGAAAAGCCAATTCCGGACCGAAGCAGGAACCGGGAGAACGATGGTAATACGGCCGCGTCTTCCACGGGAGCTATGGTGCGTGAAGCGTTTCGGGACAAGCGTCTCATGAGCCTGGGCGCGGCTCAGATGCTTATGGCGTTTATCCTGTTTGGATTTATCACCTGTTATCCGCTGCTTTTTACCGGCTACTACCATCTGGCGCCGGAGAAGGCCAACTTCTATTCCAGCCTGAATGGCCTGTTTGGCATTCCGGCCTGTATCGTATGCGGAATTCTGGCGGAAAAGACCGGAAATCCCTGCCGTGCGGCCATGGTTGGAGCCGTGGGAACCGTTATTGCCGGACTCACCATGCTGATCCTGACACCCGGAACGTACGTGGTTCATGTGCTGGCCAGCGCTGTATTCCCAGGCGGACTTGTGATGACCTCCATCTTCTGCATGGTGCCCGCCATCGCAAAGCGAAAGGAGTCAGTTGGCTACTATATGGCGGTTGTAAACCTGCTGTACTACACGGGGGTATTTTTTGCAACGCCGGTTATGGTGAAACTCATGGAAGTATCATGGCCGGCGGCAGCCGGAACCGTTGCGGTCATGGCGGCGGCATCGCTCGTTTTTTTATTTCACAGTAAGGTACAGCCTGCGAAATAAAAACCCTCCGGGGGATGCGCACTTCGCGCTGTGCGGCGGAAGAAAGGGCGGCAGGAAGATCCTGAAATAGAGTTGACAGCTGATTCTGTATACGATTATAATAAGTGCAGAAAAAGGTTCATTTCGGAAACGTGAAATGAAGTTGGAAATTGTAACAGTTCAGACGGCGGATGTCTGAACTGTTACGGAAAATCAACAAAAATAGTCACTGAGCCTGCCGGCGGGTGGCTATTTTTTTAGGAGGTATACCATGGAATGGAGTACACTGTTATGTGAGGACAGAATCAGGAGTCTGGTGAAGAGACCGACGGGAACGGATTTAAGGACGGAGTTTGAAAAGGATTACCACCGCATCATCGGAAGCGCGTCATTTCGCCGCCTGCAGGATAAGACGCAGGTATTTCAGCTGGACCGCAGCGACTTTATCAGGACCAGACTGACACATTCGCTGGAGGTATCGTCATTTGCAAAGTCGCTGGGGCAGAATATCTCCGCCAGCATCCGGACCGTGATTAAGGATGAGTCGTTTCTGCCGGAGCACGCACTGGCCATGTGCGATATTTTACAGTGTGCCGGGCTGATTCACGATATTGGTAATCCGCCTTTCGGTCACTTTGGAGAGACCGCCATTCAGGACTGGTTTAAGAGGAGACTTCCCGAGCTGCGCTTTCAGAGGAGCGGGGAGGAGGAGGCGCGGCCGCTTGACGAGGTGCTGAACCGCCAGATGGTGGAAGATTTCTATCATTTTGAGGGAAATACCCAGGCGCTCCGGGTGGTGACCAAGCTGCATTTCCTGGTGGACGAGCACGGCATGAATCTAACAAAGGCGCTTCTGGCTTCTATCATTAAGTATCCGGGATCGTCTCTGGAGGTGGATAAGCACAGCGGAAACATCAAGACGAAGAAGATGGGGTATTTCTATGCTGACCGGGAGGCATTTGACGATATTCAGGCTTCCTGCGGGACGAACGGGGCCAGGCATCCGCTGGCATTTATTCTGGAGGCGGCCGACGATATCGCCTATGCCACTGCGGATATTGAGGATGCGGTGAAGAAGAACTGCCTGACCTTCGAGCAGCTGGTCCGGGAACTGACGGAGTATAAAAAAGAGAGTCAGAATGAACGGTATCGTGATATGGTGTCATGGCTGACGGACAAATACAACCGGGCCGTGAGTAAGGGCTACAGCCGCCCGGATTTATATGCGGTCCAGAACTGGGTGGTCACCATGCAGGGGCAGATGATCGGCGGGGCCACGGAAGGCTTTACCAACAATTATCAAGAGATTATGGCGGGAACGTATAAGAAGGAGCTGACCGCGGGTACGGATGCGCAGCTTCTCATGGAGGCGCTGGGAGACATCGCCTACCGGTATGCGTTCGTATCCAAACCGATCCTGAAGCTGGAAATTGCGGCGGAGACTATTTTCAATTTCCTTCTGGATAAGTTTGTGGATGCAGTGCTTTATTTCGATACGGGAAGAAAACAGAGCGCGGTACAGGAGAAACTGGTCTCGCTCATCTCCGATAATTACAAGAAGCTGTATTTTATCTGTTCGGATGGGAAGAGCGAGGAGGAGAAGTTGTATCTGAGACTTCTGCTGGTTACCGATTATGTGTGCGGGATGACGGACAGTTATGCGAAGGACTTGTATCAGGAGTTGAATGGGATTGCGTAAAAAGCAGGGAGTAAAGCAGGGACTGAATCCAAAAAGTCCTTGCTTTTTCCCATCATATCATGTATGATAAAAAAAATAATTCTTAAAAAAGAAGATTAGAAGGAGTGTAGTGCATGTTATCGGTAGAAAAGGCAGCTTTCCTCTAAAACAGAATACGGCGGAGCGCAGCAGGAAACCGGAGAGAATACCGGTGTTTTGTGGCGTGATCCACTACCTTTCGTGAATACTGTCGCGCTGTGCGCTTTGCAGGACACGTCTGGCGTGTCTTTTTTTGTACCCATTTTTAAACGGGCGGCATGACAGAATAATCCCGCGGAGACAGACTGGAAGGTTTGTTTCCGCGGGATTTTTGCGTCTGTTTTGAGGAAAGTAATGAGCATCAGAAGGAGAAAAAACAATGAGAGAGAATGGATTTTTTTATGAGAAACGAAGTAATACGGAGGCTGACAGAAATGAATATAGAACAATATGGATACCAGAAAGCGGATACGATTGACTGCGGGACAGGAATTCCTGCCAGAGTGACAGCAGTTCACCGCTCCCATTTTGAAATCGTCTGTGACAGGGGAACGGGACTGGCTCGTTTAAAGACGGGAGAATACTACGGCGGTAATGAGAATGTCTCCGCCACAGGGGATTTTGTGCTTGTAAACTGGCAGGAGGGCAGTGAAAGTCTGATATTAAAGACGCTTCCGCGAAAGACGTATTTTGCGCGTCTGGATCCGTCCTCGTCGGGATACGGGGAACAGGCCGTTGCAGCCAACTTTGATTATGTCTTTATCATGCAGGCTTTGGACCGGGATTTTAATCCGCGGAGGCTGGAACGGTATTTGACACTGGCATGGCAGTCGGGAGCGACCCCTGCGGTGATTCTCACGAAGGCGGACGAAGCAAAAGACCCGGCTGTCCACGTGCTTGCGGCTGAAAAAATAGCCGCCGGTGCCGATGTATATGCGGTCAGTGCGAAAACTGGCCAGGGGATTTCCGAACTTTCAAAATATATGAAGCCGGGCCGGACCACAGTCTTCCTTGGTTCCTCCGGGGTGGGAAAGTCGACGCTGGTCAATGCCCTCGCCGGAGAAGCGATTATGGAAACGGGAGCGATCCGGGAAAAAGACGGGCGCGGCAGACATACGACCAGTCACCGGCAGCTGGTCCTTTTAAAGAATGGAGCTATAATTATTGATACACCGGGGATGCGGGAACTTGGCATGTGGGATGTCAGCGAAGGGCTGGGGCAGAGCTTCGCCGATGTGGAACAGTATCTAGGACGCTGCAGATTCAATGACTGCCGCCATCAAAGGGAACCGGGCTGTGCAGTCAAGGCGGCCATCCAAAGCGGCGAACTTCCTGCAAAACGGTGGGAGAGCTATTTGAAGCTGCTTACGGAAGCGAGGTTTGCCGACGATAAGGCCGGCTATCTGAAGGAAAAACGCCAGTGGCACAAGAGCATCTCGAAAATGCAGAAGTCAGGAAGAAATGCAGATTACAGAATTGAACCGTGCACGGAGACATTTACCTGCCGGGCCTGCAAAAGGCTGATCGCGCCGGAAGACGCGGGAAGCAGCCACCGCAACCACTGTCCGTACTGCCTGACCAGCATTCATGCCGATAACCAGCCGGGAGACAGGGCGTCGCTCTGTAAGGGAATGATGGAGCCTGTCAGTGTGTGGGTGAAAAAGAACGGCGAATGGGCGGTCATTCACAAATGCAGATCCTGCGGAACCCTAAGCTCGAACCGGATAGCCGCGGATGATAACATGTATCTGCTGATGGAGATTGCAATGAAGCCATTGTATGCGCCGCTTTGCCGGCCGGGTGAGGCGGAAGAAGAGGGAACGAAAAGCGCAGAATCAGCAGCAAAGGCAAACAGCCGCTGTCAGGTATGCGGCTCCCCAGTGAACCTGGACAGAGAAAAACGCAGGCATTGTCCTGACTGCCTGTCCGGCGTTCACACCGATGAGGACCGGCCGGGAGATGGGGCATCGCTATGCAGAGGTGTTCTGGAGCCAGCCGGTGTGTGGGCGAGAGAGGATGGACGGTGGGAGATCATTCACCGCTGCCGATCTTGTGGTACCTTATCATCTGATCCGGTGGCCGCCGCCGATAACACAACGCTGCTCCTGTCCATCGCAATGCGGCCGCTGGCATCGCCGCCGTTTCCTTTATGGCAGCTGAGAAAAGAACCGGCGGACTGATCGGAGGCCAGGGCGTCGAGGCGAATAAATTCCGTGAGTTGAGACGAATATATTTCGTGCATTGAGGCCAATATATTCCGTAGATCAAGGCGAGTAAGCCATTGCAGCCAGTCGTAGGATTCCGATCCATGCAGATACAGATATGATAAAGATTGTCAGAAAAATATCAAAAACATTATTGCAGGTATAAGGTTTATTTTGTATAATAAAGATAGATCACGGCGTAATTTTTAAATAAGGATTGTGAAAAATGATAAAACTGACAAATCTGGATGTGAAAAAGATGACGATTGGCCAGATGGCCAGAATGAACCATATTTCGGAGCAGACGCTGCGGCTTTACGACCGGGAGGGCCTGCTCTCACCTCTGGGACGGGACGAAAAAAACGGCTACCGCTATTATGACATCCGCCAGAGCGCCCAGCTGGATATGATCCAGTATATGAAGGCTCTGGGGATGCCGCTGAAGGAAATCCGGGTCCATATGAAAAAATGGGACACCGGGCGTTTAAAACAGCTGCTGGTGGAAAACCGGGATGCCATTGACCGCAGAATCGAGGAGCTGAATTTACAGAAAAGGGCGATTGAGCGGACTCTGGACAGTTACGAGCGGTATGAGGCGGCTCCGCCTGACGGTTCGATCGTGCTGGAATATATTCCAAAGCGCCAGATGTACGTAAAGAACACGAATGTGAACTTTTATGACTATGAAATTGATGAGTATGAGCGTATTCTTCGGGATTTGAAAGAGGATATGGCCGCACACGCCATCTCGCCGTTCTTCTTCGCCAACGCGGGTACCATCCTGCGGAGAGAGAATTTCATGAAGCGGCGTCTCTATTCTGCGGAGGTATTCGTGTTTGTAGACCGGGAGTACGTGGACGAGGAGCTCATAACGGTGATCCCGCCCAGCCCCTATCTCTGCATCTACTGTGACCGGTTTGAGAAGGAAAAGGAGTACATCGACCGGCTGCTGGTAGAGATCGAAGAGAAGCATTATACCGTGACCGGAGACTATATCTGCGAGGTGATTGTAGAAATGCCTCTGGATTACACGGAGCGCGGGATGTTTCTGCGCCTCCAGGTGCCGATCCGGATGGGGTAAGACTGCGGAAACTGCGCATGAATCCGGCATTTCAGCCAGATCCGATTTGGTGATACTGCTCAATTGACCTGATACCGTATATAAGCCTTATAATGAAACCAACAAATGGGGCATGGCCCTGAAACTGTCGACTTTTTATAAGAAAGGAAGCGTTTTTATGATGAATTATGAGAAGATTCGTGTAGTACAGTATGGCTGCGGCAAGATGGCAAAATACATCCTGCGTTATTTATACGAGAAGGGCGCGGAAATCGTAGGTGCTATCGATGTGAATCCGGCAGTAGTTGGAATGGATGTCGGCGAATTCGCAGAACTGGGATTTAAGATTGGTGTGACAATCAGAGACGATGCGGATGCGGTTTTAGACGAGTGCGACGCTGATATCGCGATAGTGACGCTTTTCAGTTTCATGGATGACTGTTATTCTCATTTTGAAAAGTGTGTTTCCAGAGGCATTAACGTTGTGACTACGTGTGAAGAAGCGATCTACCCGTGGACAACCGCTTCCTCCATTACCAATAAACTGGACCTGCTTGCAAAAGAAAACGGCTGCACCATCGTAGGCGCCGGTATGCAGGATATTTACTGGATCAACATGATCGGCTGTGTAGCAGGCGGCGTGCACCGCATCGATAAGATCGAGGGCGCGGTGAGCTATAACGTGGAAGATTACGGTCTGGCCCTGGCGGAAGCTCACGGAGCAGGACTTACACCGGAAGAGTTTGAAGCCCAGATCGCACACCCGACGACGCTGGAACCGGCTTACGTATGGAACTCCAACGAGGCGCTGTGCAACAAGATGGGCTGGACCATCAAATCCCAGAGCCAGAAATGTGTACCGTATTTCTATGATACCGACCTTTATTCCGCAACACTTGGAAAGACGATTCCGAAGGGCAACTGCATCGGCATGAGCGCAGTCGTTACCACAGAAACCTTCCAGGGACCGGTGATTGAGACACAGTGTATCGGCAAGGTTTACGGACCAGATGACGGAGATATGTGTGACTGGAAGATCATCGGTGAGCCGGATACCACATTCTATGTAACAAAACCGGCGACTGTGGAGCATACGTGTGCAACCGTGGTCAACAGAATTCCTACTATATTAAATGCACCGGCCGGATATGTAACGGTGGAGAAGCTGGAAGAATTACGGTATCTTTCCTATCCGATGCAGATGTATCTTGATAATTAACAGAATAACGGTATGAATACATGGGGTCTGCCGCACGGAAAGAAAGTGCGGCAGATCCCTTTTTAATTACGCTATACGTTATACTAGACATGGCGGAACAGAATTTTCGGTCAGGGGCCGGATCAGATGGCTGGGATTTAACAGATGCCTTATGATGGACAATGGAAATGAACTTATGTATAATGGAATCTGTATGGTCAGAAACGACAGAAAGCTCCTTTTTGTTTTAGAAGCATCCCCGTGCCGGGAAAGCAAAAAGCATATTTCTGACAGTAGAATATATATAAATTTTACCGCAGGCAGAGTGTGGAGAAGACGCAATACATACTATTCCGCAGGGGGAAGAACGTTTTTGGTGAGTAGGATGAAGGAGGAAAATTATGAAGACAATATTTCTGTTGATGGATTCCCTGAACCGGCATTATCTTAATTCGTATGGCTTTGATAAGGTGAAAACTCCGAATATTGACCGGCTTGCCAGCCGTGGTATCGTATTTGACAGCCACTATGCGGGTTCCCTGCCGTGTATGCCGGCCCGCAGAGAGTTAATGACTGGGCGGCTTAATTTCCTGGAGACACCGTGGGGGCCTGTTGAGCCGTGGGATACCTGTATGCCGGTAGAGCTTCGTGAGCAAAAGGGGACGTACTGTCACATGGTAACCGATCATTACCACTATTTTCATAGCGGCGGCGAGGCGTATCATACCTTGTTTGACAGCTGGGAGCTTGAGCGGGGGCAGGAGGGGGACCGATGGCATCCGCTGGTAAAGGAGCCGGAGGTTCCGGAATTTAAAGGTAAAAACCGCAGGGCATACTGGGTAAACCGGGAGTTTTATGACCGGGAGGATGAAACCCAATACCCTACGCCGAGATGCTTTATGAGAGGTATGGAATTCCTGGAAAATAACTGCCGGGAGGATAACTGGCATCTCCACCTGGAAGTGTTTGATCCTCACGAGCCCTTTGTGTGTCCGAAAAAATATACCGATCTGTATGGTGACCAGTGGGAAGGGGAGTATCACTTCGACTGGCCTCCGTACCAGGAGACAGAGGAAGGACCGGAGGCCATAGAGCATATCCGCAGGAGTTACGCAGGTGTTTTGACTATGGCGGATGTCTGGCTTGGTAAATTCTTAGATAAGATGGATGAGCTGGATCTGTGGAAGGATACCGCGGTGATCTTCACCACCGATCATGGCCATCTGTTGGGGGAGCACGGTTACTGGGGGAAAAACTATATGTTTGATTATCAGGAATTAGCGCATATTCCACTGATTATCTGCACACCGGAAACTGCATATTGCCATCGGCGGGTGCCTGCATTGACGGCGACAATGGATTTGATGCCGACGATCATGGAACTGCATGGAGCCCAGATACCGCCTGATGTACACGGAAGCTCCCTGCTCCCGCTGTTGGACGGCAGCGAGGAGCGGCTGCGGGACAGTGTGCTGTATGGGTATTTTGGAAAAGATATCAACTTATTTGACGGGCGTTACAGCTATTGCCGCCAACCGGCGGAGGGATCGAAGCTGTATCATCACACATTGATGCCGCGCAGCTTTAACGATTTTCTGTCCCCGGAGCAGCTCACAAAAGCAGAGCTTGGATTTTATATTGAGAATCAGAAGGCCATTCCGCAGCTGCGCATAGAGGCAGAATCCTACAGACATAAAAACGCAGGGGAGTCCAACCTGATCTACGATATTCAGATGGATCCTGGGCAGGAACATCCGATTGTGGACAGCGAACTGGAGAATAAGCTTGCAGAGAAAATGGTACGTCTTTTGATAAAATACGATGCTCCCGAATGCCAGTATCAGAGAACCGGTTTGGAGCATTTGCGCTCTTTGGGATTCAGTGTTCCATGACACACAGAAGGAGAATAAAAATGAAGTTTTTAGAAAAGCATCCCATGATTATGATTGTGATCGGCATCATCGGCATATCCCTGTCGGCGATCTTTGTGAAATATTCGGAGGCACCGTCGGTGGTAACAGCGGCTTACCGGCTGCTCTGGACGGTGGCGCTTATGACTCCGGTGGTATTGGGAAAGAAGGAGATCAGGCGGGAACTGGCGGGATCGGATAAGAAGACGGTGGCACTCTGCGCGGTCAGCGGTATTTTCCTGGCACTGCATTTTACATCCTGGTTCGAGTCGTTAAACCAGACGTCGGTAGCCAGTTCCACGGCGATCGTCTGCACCGAGGTCATATGGGTGGCACTCGGCTTCTGCGTGTTCTTAAAAGGCCGGCTTTCAAAGGCCGCGGTGGGAAGTATTGCGGTTACGGTAGCGGGAAGCCTGCTCATTGCACTGTCTGATTATTCCGCAGGCGGAAATCATCTGGCCGGCGACGGGCTGGCTCTGGCGGCGGCCGTGTTCTCCGCTGTCTACACACTGATCGGCAGAGAGGCGAGAAAGCATATGTCTACGACCGTTTATACGTATATTGTATATGTGTTCTGTGCGCTGGTGCTCTGCATTTCCACGGCGGTCAGCGGCCTTTCCTTTACGGGGTACGGCGCGGCTTCCGTGGTGGTGGGACTTTTACTGGCGGTATTTTCCACGCTTCTTGGGCACAGTATTTTCAGCTGGTGTCTAAAATTCCTGTCCCCGTCCTTCGTATCAGCATCCAAGCTGTGTGAACCGGTGGTGGCGGCCGTATTCGCAGCGGTTTTATTTGCCGAGATTCCGACGATTCTGGCTGTGGCAGGCGGATTCGTGACGATTGGCGGTGTGCTGCTTTATTCCCGCGAGCAACGAGCCCAACGGACACGCTGGCGCGTCCATTTGGCGATTGCCGCGAGGGTCAAAAATCCCGCCGATTGCGGCGGGGTTTTTGACTCGAGAGTTGAATCGCACAGTGAAGCACAGGAGAAAACGTGATATGTGACTTTATCACGGAAATGATTTTGTATCCCCGCTATAATTACCTCATGATAAAAACAGAGAGGTGAACCATGTGATGGGAAATAAAACAGTAATTATCGGAGGTGTGGCGGGCGGAGCCACGACGGCGGCCCGCTTAAGAAGGCGTGATGAAAAGCGGCAGATCATTCTGCTGGAGCGCGGGGAGTACATCTCTTACGCGAACTGCGGACTTCCTTACTATATAGGCGATGTGATAAAAAACAGGGATTCCCTTCTTTTACAGAAGCCGGAGGTCATGAAAGCCCGGTTCGATATCGATGTGAGGACTTCGAGCGAGGTGACGGCCATCCATACAGACAGAAAATCCATTGAAATCAAGGATAAGAAGACAGGAGAGACGTACGAGGAATCGTACGATGATCTTGTCATAGCCACGGGATCATCACCGCTGGTACCGCCCATTCCGGGGATTGACGGACCGGATATTCACACTCTGTGGACCATACCGGACACGGATCAGATCAAGCAGGTGCTGGTGGAAAAGAAGCCGCGGCGTGCCGCTGTCATCGGAGGAGGCTTTATCGGCCTGGAGATGGCGGAAAACCTGGTCCATGCAGGGGTGGAAGTGACGCTGATCGAGATGCAGAACCAGGTGATGGCGCCTCTCGACCCTGAGATGGCGGAACTGCTTCATGAGAATCTGACCGCAAACGGAGTCAGACTGGTTCTGGGAGACGGTGTGTCCTCGTTTGAGCGGGAAAACGGCCATACGGTCATCAGACTGGGAAGCGGCAAAACCGTAGAAGCGGATCTGGTGCTTTTATCCATCGGTGTACGCCCCAACAGCAGCCTGGCGAAAGAGGCCGGGATTACCTTAAATCAGCGCGGCGGCATTGTGGTGGACTCTCATTTGAGAACTTCTGCGGATCATGTCTATGCAGTGGGAGATGTGATCGAGGTGGAGCACTACGTTCTCGGAACAAAGACGATGATTCCGTTAGCGGGGCCGGCCAACAAGGAAGCGAGAATCTGCGCCGATATTCTGGTGGGAGACGAGAAGGAATACAAAGGAACCATGGGAACCTCGGTCGCCAGAATCTTTGACTATACGGCGGCGCTCACCGGAGTGAACGAAAAGACGCTTAGATCCATGGGAAAGGTGAAAGGGACGGATTATGAAACCGTGCTGATTAACCAGAAATCCCATGCGGGCTACTATCCGGGAGCCGTTTCCCTGATCCTGAAGCTGATATTTGGAATGAACGGAGAGATTTACGGCGCGCAGATCGTGGGGCAGGAGGGGGCTGACAAGCGGATTGATACCATTGCCTCGGTCATGAGGATGAAAGGATCTGTCAGCGATTTAGAGGAGTTGGAGCTGGCCTACGCGCCGCCCTATTCTTCGGCCAAGGATCCGGTCAACATGCTGGGATTCACAGCAGAAAATGTTTTAAATCATTACGTATCATTTATGAGCTGTGACGAGCTGGACCGCTTATCAGCCTCTGAGGCGGAGGGTGACCGTCCGCTGGTCCTCGACGTGGCCGAGGAGGTGGAGCGGATGGTGTACCATATACCGGGTTCGTACCACATTCCGCTGGGGCAGCTTCGGAAACGCCTGGGAGAGCTGGACCGGGAGAAGCAGATTGTCGTATACTGCGCCATTGGAGTCAGATCCTATAACGCGGCGAGAATCCTTTCACAGAATGGATTTGAAAATGTGAAGGTTTTGGAAGGCGGTATTTCCTTCTATAAGTCCATGCATCACCGTGATTTCGAGGAAAAGGACCGGGAAGAACCGGATCAGGGAGAGCAGGTGGAAGAGAGGGAAGTGATGAGAAAATCCGTGAAAATTGTAGACTGCTGCGGCCTTCAATGCCCAGGCCCGATCATGAAGGTTCATGAATCGATCGGTGAAATGGAAGATGGCGATATTCTGGAGGTCTCCGCCACAGATATGGGATTTTCCCGCGATATCGCATCCTGGTGCAGACAGACCGGCAACACCCTGGTGGGGACAGAACGGAAGGGGCAGGAGAGCATCGTTCTGATCCGTAAGGGAATGGAGAACCGGGAAGCTGAGCAGGAGACGAATCCCGCCGCTTTTCCCGCACCTAAGGGAAAAACGATGGTAGTATTTGACGGCGATATGGATAAGGCGCTGGCTGCATTTATCATTGCCAACGGCGCAGTCGCCATGGGAAGTCCGGTCACCATGTTCTTTACCTTCTGGGGGCTTAATATCTTAAGAAAACCGGAGAAACGCAAAGTGGAGAAGTCTCTGATTGAAAAGATGTTCGGAGCCATGATGCCGCGGGGCGCCGGAAAGCTGAAGCTTTCTAAGATGAACATGGGCGGTATGGGAACCAGAATGATGAAGAAGGTCATGGCAGATAAAAACGTGGATTCCCTTGAAAAACTGATGAACCAGGCCATGAAAAACGGCGTAAAGCTGGTGGCGTGCACCATGTCCATGGATGTCATGGGAATCCGGAAGGAAGAAATCATCGACGGCGTGGAGTTTGCCGGTGTGGCGACGTATCTGGGCGATGCGGAAAACTCGAATGTGAACCTCTTTATTTAACAAAACTTTGGTTGACTGCAAAAGGATCCCGTGAAGGCATGGAACAGGCCTCACGGGATCCCTTTGCAGTTTTTAAACAGTATCCTTTACTTCTCATTTCTCCCATTTCCACTCATCATAAGAGCAGCGAAGCTTTTTCTCTATCTCCGCAGCTTCCCGTGTACCTGCCAGATTAAATTGTTCTTTCGGATCTTTGTTTAAATCAAACAGCAGATAAATCTCCTCCGCCTGATTAAATACTGCTTTAAATGAATCTTCCAACAGCATCGTCTCACCGAAGAGCTGTGATATCACACGCTTTTTGGCATTTCCGGTGCCGCTCATAAGCGGCAGCAGGGAGCTGGAATGTCCTGTTTCCTGGGAAATTCCCAGTAAATCGCAGAGCGTAGCTCCTAAATCCATCAGCTCGACCGGAGTATGGATGCTCTGGCCATTTTCTGAGGGAATGGAAATCATCAACGGTATCCTCACGGAGGTTTCCAAAAAGGTTTGTTTAAAAAGAAGTCCGTAATCGCCGTTTTGTTCTCCATGATCAGCGGTAAATACAATCACTGTATTTTCCAGAAGTCCGCGCTTTTCCAGGCAGCCGATGATCCGTCTGATCTGGCCGTCAATCAGTGTGACATGGCCATAGTAGCTGCGGCGCAGTCCAATGATATCCTGCTCCGTCATATTCCGCACATCTTCAGTGAGGCCGGGATCGTATTTTCCATTTAAAATCTCATCATATACTCCCTTCGGACGATTGGGATTTAAGGAATACGGTGCTTTTAAGGGCGCCGGCGGCGTCATATTCCGATAGAGATCCGCATATTCTTTCGGCGTATCCCAGGGATCATGCGGTCCTCCGAAGCCAACGGTGCAGAACCAGGGGCTTTCCTTTGAAACCTGTTCCAGGTACTCGACCGCACGGTCCGCGATATACACGTCTGCATAATCGGTTACCTCCAAAGGTGTTGGACTGCAGTCATATACGTGGCCTTTTTCATACCGTTTCTCCATGTCCCTGCAATAGCACTCGAGCAGCCCCTTTTCCTTCAGGTAATCGTAGTAGCTGGATTTTTTAATCCCATATGTACGCGGCCCCGGCAGCTCATCTACGATGTCGTAGCCATACCCTTTCGTCTGCCATTCCATGTCTCTTAAATCAGAGGCAAATTTATGAAGATGCGCTTTTCCGAAAAGAGAGGTCTCATATCCTGTATCCCGAATCTTCTGCATCCAGGTCTTCGATTCCGGCGTCAGACCGGCACAGAAATTGTCATCAATCCCCAGCTCTCCGGGATAGAGGCCCGTCGCCAGCGACGCCCGTGCCGGCATACACAAAGGTGCGTTTGTATAACAGTTCGTAAACCGTATGGATTCTTTTGCCAATTGATTGAGACAGGGCGTCCGGATGCCTGGAGTTATGTAACCCAGTGCATCGTAGGCAAACTGGTCTGCCATCAGGAATAACAAATTTTTTCTCATCTAATGTCTCCTTGTCAAAGATTCTGCCAGCCGTTCAAAACTTCTCCCGGCCGCTGTCTCTCAACAATTCCTCTCTTTTAAGAACGCCCCGTTCCGTATAATAAGGGATATCCAGCTCTTCCAGCTTCACGACGCTTTCATGAGCCACCGCCCGTTTTACTTCCTCCTCCAGGCTCATATAGTCACCTTCCTGTCTCTTGGAAAACAGCGGCGGGTTATTTTCATGATACTTGAACCGCTTGAATTCCTCCTGTTCCACAAACTGGCCATTTTCGACGTAACCTTTCAGTCCATACTGCGCCTCAAATGCGGTCAGCTGAGATTTTAACTTCTCTTTGACCACGAGCGTTTCGGCGTCCGGGTCATGATAAAGCAGATTTGTCGTTTCATCCGGATCAGTTTCCAGATCAAACAGTTCTTCTTGACCGCCTCCATAGTAGTAATTGTATTTATAGTTCTTCGTTATAAGGCTTATCCAGCGCAGCTTTCCGTGGCTGTGTTCCACATATTCCACCGTTCTGTCCTTTCTCCCATCCTCAGCGAAAATCGATTCGCCCGGCAATCTCTCAGGATTTGGATAGGAAACTCCCGCCACGTCCAGAACAGTAGGAAGAATATCGTTGATATCAACGAATCTGTCGTCATTACTTCCGGCTTTTATCTTGTCCGGATACCTCATAATCCATGGAATCCTTACAGAGCCGTCATACGGAAGCATCTTCTGGAAGGTTCCGTGATCCCCTAACATTTCTCCGTGATCGCTTGTAAAGAGAATCAGGGTGTTATCATATTCTCCCATATCCTTCAGCTGCTGAATGATTTTACCGATATTATAATCTACAAATGAGACAGACGCATAATAGAGTTCTCTTGCTCTTCGAAGATAAGATTCCCTGGGATAGTCTGCAACATACTTTTTCCATTCTGCAATCTCGGAAATCGGAGTTTTCGACTCCTTTAACGGAGGAAGCTCTTTTCCTTTATAGAGATCCGCCCATTTTTCCGGTACATCAAAGGGCGGATGAGGCGCTATAAAGCTGCTCCACAGGAAAAATGGTCTCTTTCCCGCATTTTCCTGCAGATGGTAAATACTCCTTTTTGCCACCCATGTGCTGCCGTGATGCTCTTCCGGAATCAGGGACCTCTGAGGCAGCATATATAACAGATGGCGCACTCCATGGGGACTCTGCAAATGTCCATACCCGTTTTCTTTTAAATACTTCGTGTATTCATCATCCTCTAAGTATCGCGGGATTTCTTCCATCAGCTCCATTTTCGTAAATCCGTTATGCCTTCTGCACGGCTGAAAATGCATCTTTCCTATCGCAATCGTATCATAACCTGCATCGGACAGCAATTGCGGAAGCGTCGGGAGATCGTAAGGGATCATCTTTGGATCACTTTCAAAATAGTTGTCGTCAAATCCGTGATACCTGGCCGTCAGGCCTGTGATGATCTGGTGCCTGGCCGCCATACAGACGGGATTGCTGGAAAATGCATTGGGATAGCAGCAGCCTTCCGCGGCCAGCAGATCTAAGTTGGGGGTCTCCATAAAATCATATCCCATGGCGCAGATGGTATCGTATCTCTGCTGATCTGTGGTAATCAGTAATATATTTGGTCTTTTCATCCGTTGTCTCCTCTTTATAACTGTGCCCGTTCGTCTAAAGCGTGCCTGATTTCCATGTTTCTCTCATCTGTCAGCTCGTAGAAGTGCATCGAAAGCAGCGACGCAATATATCCTAGAATCGGGATTCCGAATCTTAAGACAACGATGATAAACAATACGGTCTGTGTCTGTTCCTGATTCGCGGCAAATCCAAATATACCAAGCAGGTAGCTGGCCAGAAACGCGCCTATGGCGCCGCAGAATTTATTCATAAATGAAAATGTGGATGACACAACGCCATTTCCTTTGACACCGGTGATATACTCCGCATAATCCACACAGTCAGGAAGCATGGCCCAGGCCAGCGCACTCGGAACCGTGGAAATAAGGCCAAACAGGGTGATCAGCACGATCAATGCAGCGCTGGGAACCACTGGTTTTAGCAAAAGGACAGCCAGCGGGACGATGGAGAAAAGACTTCCATACCAGTAAAGTCTCTTTTTTCCAACCTTTTTTGTTAAAAACGGGATCGCCAGGTTGGACAGGACGCCTGTCACGGTCAATGCCACGGAAGTGATGGGAACTAAATCCACTCTTCCCAGGACGTATTTAAAATAGTACATATTGACTGCTAAAAGTGCGGAGTTTGCAATCATATCCGTACCAAAAGCCGACATCAGCATGAGCAGCGGTTTGTTTTTGGTAATCAGCTGCGTCTCTTTCAGCAGATTGACCTTTGGCCTTTCAATTTTTAAATCGATGGTATCATATGGCTTCAGCCCCCACGCGACACACCAGAAGCACAGGGTAATGAGAACGCCCACCAATGCTCCGAATCGCCCCCAGCCGGTGGCTCCGCCGCCAAACACCTCGACTAACGGTAAGGCGAACGTTGTAATGAAAAAACGGCCCACCTGAATCATGACATTTTTCCATGATACGACCATGGTTCTCTCCGTAGAGTCCTTCGCCAGAACCGGAACCAGTGAGGTAAACGGAACTCCGACTACGGTGAAGGCCAGTGAATACAGTATGTAGACTACGTAAATAAATACCACTTTCATGGTGGAAGAAAGCTCCGGCGCACTGAACAGCAAATAGATCAGCGCTCCCAGAACCGGCGCTCCATAGATCAAGTATGGCCGGTACCGTCCCTGCTTCGTCCTGGTCTGATCCGCAAGAAAGCCCATGATCGGATCTGTTATGGCATCAATGCCCTTGGTAACAAGCATGAGACCTGCCACCGTCAAAGAACTGATACCGAAAATGTCGGTACAGAAGAACGTGAGATATACCATTACGATTTGATTGGTCATACTAAATCCGATGCCGCCTGCCGCGTATTTTCCGAAATTGAAATAATCCGGCCTTCCAAATTTCTTACTCCCTGCATGTTTCCCCATTAAAATATCCTCCTCTTACCTTTCCACTACTGTGTAATTGCTTTTGCTGAAACCCATTTTATAGGATTTTTCCGGGCAGTTATGATGCCATTTGGCACACTGGGAATATATTGTGTATATTGTGTAATCTGAGAAGTTGAAATTGTGCACTTTTACTATATGGTGGCCTCTTTGCTGCACGATTCTGCAATCGATGATTGCGGTCACGTTTTTCGACAGAAAGTGCTATAATGATTATAACAAACATTTTCAAGGAGTGAAGACGCTATGATTAATACGACCGAAAATACTCTGTATCAAATCATGCAGTTCGTACAGGAACAGCACAGACTGGGGAATCCGCTGACCAGTGATATTATAAATCCATTTCTCAATCGTATGCTCACCGTACGTATGGTTCCGAAAGACGGATATATCACTACGGTCCATACACCGATAAAAAAAGTCTACTACGTCATGTCGGGGTCTTTCTCCATGATAAGAAGCTCTGTTGACGGAAAAAACACGATTCGGATTCAAAAGGCCCCAACATTTTTAGGGGTTGACTTTACCGTACTGTCCCTTACCGGTTATTTTGCGGACAATCTTGCACTGGAGGACTGCCTGGTCCTTGATATCGATCAGAAATATTTTTTAGAGAGTGTGAAACAAAACGGCGAGATGTGTTATGAGGTCTTATACTCGATCTGCAGCAAGTTTTTTCAAACGTCTTTCCGCTATGACCATACGCTCTTCTACGATCCATGCACGAAGCTTATGATCTATATCATGGATCACTGGATTACCAATCACAGACAGCAGACAAAGTACACGATAGCGGTTCCCAATACCCGCATTGCCGATGAGATCGGCGTCAGCATAAGGACGTATTACCGTGCGGTCGGCAAACTGAAAACAGACCATTTCATCTCCATAGCTGCCGGCAATATCTGCGTTACCTATGAGCAAATACAACAGATCAGGTCCTATCTGCAAAATGCAAAGGCGGTCACAGCGCTGCCGGCCTTCCTTGAAAATAGTACGCTCGTGTAAATGATTGAGATTTTATCCTGAAAAATGTACCCTTGGCCATAACAGTGTGATACAATTTATAGAAATGAAACAGAATCTATTTGTATACAAAGGAGAGAGCGGATATGGCGGAGGTAACACTGGGAAGAACCATGATTACGGTGAACAAGAACGGCTTCGGTGCGCTGCCGGTTCAGAGGGTTTCGGTGGAAGAGGCGGGGAGGCTGTTAAAAAAGGCGTTTGATCATGGAATTACATTTTTCGATACGGCCAGGGCCTACAGTGACAGTGAGGAAAAGCTGGGACTGGCTTTTGAGGGGATTCGTGAAAAGATATTCATTGCCACGAAGACAGCGGCAAAAACGGCGGAGGAGTTCCGGCGGGATTTAGAGGAGAGCCGGCGGCTTCTGAAGACGGATTACATAGATCTTTACCAGTTTCATAATCCGGCAGTCTGTCCGAAGCCGGGAGACGGCAGCGGTCTTTACGAGGCGATGCTGGAGGCAAGGGAGAACGGGAAGATCCGTCACATCGGCATTACCAACCACAGGCTGAATGTGGCGGCCGAGGCTGTCGCATCGGGTCTTTATGAGACGCTGCAGTTTCCATTTTCCTATCTGGCATCTGAAAAGGAACTGGAGCTGGTGGAAGCGTGCAGGATGGCGGACATGGGATTTATCGCGATGAAGGCGCTGTCAGGAGGACTCATCACCAATTCCGCCGCGGCCTATGCCTATCTGGCAAAGTTCGATCATGTGCTGCCTATCTGGGGAATCCAGCGGGAAAATGAACTCGATGAATTTCTGTCCTACATCGGGAATCCGCCAGTAATGACAGCGGAACTGGAGGCGGTAATCGAACACGACAGAAAGGAACTGCTCGGGGAGTTCTGCCGCGGCTGCGGATACTGTATGCCGTGTCCCGCTGAGATCGAGATCAACACATGCGCCCGGATGTCGCTCCTGATCCGCCGGTCGCCATCCGCGGGCCATTTAACGGAGGCGTCACAGAATATGATGATGAAGATCAAGGACTGCCTGCACTGCGGCCAATGCAGCAGCAAATGTCCCTATGGCCTGGATACGCCGTCCCTTCTGGAGCGGAATCTAAAGGATTATGAGGAGATTCTGGGCGGAAAGGCTTACTAGTACCGCATTGCGTAATTAACTGTGATAAAACACCCGCTATCTACGCCAGAGGCGTGTCTGCAAAGCTAGTCGTAGGGTCCACTACGCCGTCGCTTTGCAGACACGCCTCTGACGCAGATATCAGGCATTTTATTCACAATTAATTACGCTATGCAGTACTAGGACACAAGAAATTCATTTGATATTTTTCTTATACGGCTTTATAATATGATACGTTAGCAGAGAACACGATATTATGACAGGAGAGATGGATTATGAAAAAACGTATCATGCTGCTCATGGTTCTGACAGCGGCCGTACTGGCCGGATGTTCCGGAAAAGCGGGCGCGGCAGACCAGACAAAATCCTCCGCCGCCACAGAGACATCTGCGGAGGAGACAAAAACAGACGAAGGTACAGCAGAAGGTACTGCGGAGACAAAAACGGACGCCGGTACAGCGGACGGCACAGGGGAAGCAGCGAAGCATCATGTAAAGATTCAGGTAAAGGACTACGGTACCATTTCAGTGGAACTCGACCCGACGTACGCCCCGATTACCGTCGAGAATTTTCTGTCTCTGGCGAAGTCCGGCTTCTATGACGGACTGACGTTTCACCGCATCATCGACGGCTTTATGATTCAGGGAGGAGATCCGCTGGGTACAGGGCTGGGCGGTTCCGATACCACCATCAAGGGTGAATTTTCCAGCAACGGAGTGGATAACCCGCTTTCCCATACACGCGGAGCCATTTCCATGGCGCGTTCCCAGGATAAGAACAGCGCAAGCTCCCAGTTCTTTATCGTACATCAGGACAGCCCCCACCTCGACGGTGATTACGCGGTGTTTGGCTACGTGACGGACGGGATGGATATCGTTGATAAGATCTGTGAGGACACGAAAGTGACAGACAGAAACGGAACGGTGGCAAAGGAAAATCAGCCGGTGATTGAGAGCATTGAAGTGGTAGACTGAGATGTAATTGGCAGAGTAAGACTCAAGCAGCAGGGAAGCCTTAAATTCGTTTGGCTTCCCTGCTGCTTTTTCAGATGAATACTCCCTTCAGAGCCATTTAATTGTCTGGATTCCATGGTTTCATGCCAAATCTGGGTACACAGCAGGCGAAAATCCGCAATTCTACTGACAGTCGGTTGCTATATTTCCCCAAATTTTGTACACTTCACTTGCTGGATCACGACTGGAATATGGTTAAGGCCGGCTGCACTCCGCGGATCTGGCGTACAGCATTGTTCAGGCATGTTCTGATAAAGCAGGAAAAGAGGGAATTTATGGATAATGAGAAATTCGGACAGTTCGTGCGGTCCATGCGAAAAGAGAGACAGATGACACAGCAGCAGTTAGCGGAACGCCTCCATCTGACGGATAAAGCGGTATCCAAATGGGAGCGGGGGCTGAGCCTTCCGGATATATCGATGCTGGAGCAGTTGGCGAGGGAGCTTGACGTCAGCGTGGTGGAACTTCTCTGTGGGGAGAGGAAGGAGGAGAATATCCGGAAAGACGCCGTGGAAGAGCTTCTGGTGGACACTATGAGCGATTCCCTGAGAAAAGAGAAAAGGGTGCGAAGGCGCTGTTTGATTCTTTTGGGCACCGTGATTGTTCTGGCTGTTCTGACTGTTTTCTATGGAAGGACCGTGATCAACTTTGCGCTGGACCGGTTTTCAGAAAAATACGAGACGTCGTACCATACCAGCGAGTTCGAGATTGTGAGGAAGAGAGAACAGAAACCGGAGGGCTGTTTTATTTATAAAGAGCCTGCCGGACAGTTCAGGAACAACTATCATGTGATGGAGATCACAACCGACGGAAGTATCCGGGAGTTGTTTGTATTGGAAGAGACGGGGATGGATTTGGACCGGGCGCCTCTTCTTAAAATGGACGACGACTGCCTTTACGTCCTGTTTGACGGCATGGACAACGAGGACCGGACGGAGCGGGTCTATCAGGGGGCTATCGGGGCGGATCCCCAGGGATTTCTGCCGCGGCTGTTCCGGTACGATTTTCAGTCGGGGCAGGTGAAGGCGGTGCCTTTGCCCGATGAGAAGCACTCACTTCTCATAGATGCATTTACGTATCAAGGAGAACCTGTGGCCGTCACGCAGAAGTTCAAGGGGCTGCTGTTCGGCATCAATCTGGGATTTTATAAAGGAGACCGGCTCTGTATATCGGCAATGGACGCCGCGGATGGGCAGCAGGGGACCTCTGTACAGTGGAACCAGTACTTTGAAAATCTGACAAAAGACGGCGGGATCCGGTCAGCCGGATGGCTGGATGGGGACTCCTACTATCTCGCGGCTCCAGACGGAATCAGGGAGCTGGATCTCAAGTCAGGAGGTACAAAACTGGTGAAGGAGATGGATCTGCGGCTCTGCGGGCGCGCGGAGCTTAAGAAGACGGCGCTGCCGGAAGGCCCGGAATGGGCGGTTGTATGTTCCGTGGCGGAAACGGTGGGGGAGTATGGCTATCCGCAGGAATGGAAGACGGTTGTCCTGGGGTTGGACGAGTCTTTTGAATCTATGGGCCAGGTGGAACTGCCCCTGTATGCGTCTGCCGTGGAATGGGGGAAAACCAGCGTAATGATATCCGACGGAGGAGAGGAGTTTCAGAGTATACTGGTGGACTTAAAGTCCATGACGGGCCAGGATGCGGTCCGCGCCGGACGCGGGGAACTGAAGAGCAGCCTGTATGGAGCATCCTGGCAGCAGAGGAATCCGTACCGGACAGATGCGCTGGAGGAAAGTACCATTCAGTGGGTCTATTTGGAGGGCAGCGGGGAGTACCGCCTGTCCGGGACGGAAAAGGGAATAAAAGAGAAATAAAATATTAAGTAATTCTTACATTTAAAAAAGGGGTTGTACTTTTACCCTATATGGTGTTAAGGTATAGAAAGAGCAGACGGCGGTAGTTTTAAACCGGACGGCACTCAATTCTTAAAAGGTTTTAAGGTAAGGTGAATGAGTATCAGAATGAAGAAAACAGGAATGCTTGTAAGAAGTGCCCTGCTGGCGGCAGTATTTATCATAATGTCGGCGCAGGCTGTACTGGCAGATGACACGACCAGATTCGTACCAGGAACCAGGGTAAACGGCATCGGGATCGGCGGACTTACCGTGGATGAAGCGAAAACACAGATAGAAGGCTTTTACAGTGCAGAATACAAGTTGACGATAAAGGAGAGAGACGGGAAGACTGAGACTTTAAAGGGCAGTGATGTCGGATATAAAGCGGCGGCACCGGAAGGGCTTTCGGCCATTCTCGACGAACAGAATGCCTCGGGCCGTGTGTCCGGGCCTTCGGCGGATAATTCCCACAGCGTGAATATGAGCGTACAGTTCGATGAGAGTGCTGTGATGAACGCGGTGAACGGACTTTCCTGTATCAGCGGGTCGGATATTGTAGTGACCCAGGATGCCCATATTACGGCATATCAGGAGGGAACCCCCTTTACGATTATCCCGGAGGTGCAGGGCAACAACGTGGATAAGGACAAGGCGGCGGCTCTCATAAAGGAAGCTGTGAAATCAGGCAGCAGTGAAGTGGATCTCGTGGCCTCCGGCTGTTATGTGACTGTCGGCGTGACCGCGGAGGATGCGGCTCTTAAGGATCTCTGCGACACCATGAACCGGTGCAGGGACATGGTTATTACGTATCAGTTTGGAGAGCAGACAATAAAGCTCGAAGGTGAAACTATCTGTACCTGGATTCTCGGAAGCACCCAGGATGGGCTTGTGGATGTGAATTACGACAAGGCCGCGGCGTTTGTAAAATCCATGGCAGATCAGTATGATACGGCCGGAAAGACGCGGGCGTTCCATACGACAACGGGAAAAGATTTGAATCTGACCGGTCCCTATGGATGGCAGATTGACCAGGCGGGCGAGACGGCATCACTGATCGCCATGATCCGGACCGGACAGAGCCAGCTGAGGGAACCGTTATACAGCAAGAAGGCTCAGGACCGGACCACGGACTGGGGAAAGACGTATGTGGAGATTGATTTGACGAACCAGCATGTCTACATGTATCAGGATGGGAATCTGGCCTGGGATGCGCCCTGTGTGACGGGGAATGTATCCAAGAATTACACGACTCCGGAGGGGATCTACAGTCTGACCTATAAGCAGACAGACAGAGTGCTCCGCGGCGAGAAGAAGGCAGATGGCACATATGAGTATGAGAGCCATGTGGATTACTGGATGCCGTTTAACGGAGGCATCGGACTCCATGACGCCAGCTGGCGAAGCAAATTCGGCGGCACCATTTACCAGTACGGCGGAAGCCATGGCTGTATCAATCTGCCTTCGGGAAAGGCGCAGACTCTTTACGATATGGTTTACACCGGCATACCGGTTATCTGTTATAATTAATTGAGCAGAATATTTTTTTAGAATATTAAAAAGTCCGGGCCATCCGGACACGCTGACGGTCGGCGTGTCCGGATGGCCCGGATTCTTTATTCTGCCTCGCGGCATTCCGCCGAACGCAGGTAAATGGATCTCAAAAAATGAACTGTCTTGTCAGCTGCCGTTTTGATTGACAAGACAGATGGATTATGGTAAATTTAAACAAAAGGGCAGTACTGTTTTTGGCGAAAGTGTCAGAGAGATAAAGGAAGTACAGCCCTTTCTGAACGTGATAACAGAAAACAGAAATGAGAAATAAGAAGGGAGATGGGAACATGGATGAGATCATGCCTCATATCAGGCTGTCAAGGGAACAGGCCGCGGACTATGTGCTTCTGCCCGGGGATCCGCAGAGGCTGGACCGGATTGCGGAGTGCCTTGAAGAGGTGGAAGAACTGGCTTATAACAGGGAATACCGGAGCCTGAGAGGTGTCTACAAGGGCGTTTCGGTCATGGCGGTATCCACGGGGATCGGCGGAGCGTCCACCACCATAGCGGTGGAGGAGCTGGCGAGAATCGGTGCGAAGGCGATGATCCGGATCGGAAGCTGCGGCGCTTTAAAAAAGGGGATCCGGCTGGGGGACTTAATTCTCGTAAACGGCGCCGTGCGGGATGACGGTGCCTCGGTCACGTATGTGGACAGTATTTACCCGGCCATACCGGACACGGAACTGTTAGTGGCATGTATGGAGAGCGCAGAGGAGCTGGGGGCGAAAACCCATGTGGGAATCGCCAGGAGCCATGACAGCTTCTATATCGACGACGAGGAGGCGGTCAGCACCTACTGGGGAGAGAGGGGCGTGCTCGGCTCCGATATGGAGACGGCGGCGCTGTTTGTTGTTGGAAGGCTGCGGGGCGTGAGGACGGCCTCGATCTTAAACACGGTCGTGGAGTGGGAGGATTCTCTGGAGGAGAACATTAACAGCTATACAGGCGGAGAGTCCGCCATGATGCAGGGGGAACGGATGGAGATTCTTACAGCGCTTGAAGCGTTTGTACGAATAGATAAAAACAAACAGGGAGGCAATTCGTATGAGTAATATTTTTAAAACCAAATTGAATGCAGCATGTATCGTTCTGATTCCGGCCTGTATCGGAATCAACTATTTAGGGAAGCTGTTCGCGTCAGTCCTGAAGCTGCCGTTATGGCTGGATTCCATCGGAACCTGTATCGGCGCGGTGCTGGGCGGTCCGATCATCGGAGGAATCTGCGGCGCGGCGAACAACTTAATCTATGGCTTTACCACAGGCGATTCCATCACCCTGGTCTATGCGCTGACCAGCCTCGGTATCGGCATTGCAGTCGGAATCATGGCAAGGCTCGGACGCATGAAGAAGCTTTCCGGCGCTGTTTTAACGGCATGCGTGGCCGGATTTGTGGCAGTTCTCATCTCCACACCGCTCAACATCCTGTTCTGGGGCGGTACTACCGGCAACCTCTGGGGCGACGCGGTATTCGCATGGTCTCAGGCTTCCGGCCTTCCGGTAGCGTTGGGCTCCTTCCTGGACGAGGTGATCGTCGATGTCCCGGATAAGCTGATCACACTGTTAATTGTGTTTGCCATCATCAAGGGACTGCCGAAGAAGCTGACCTCCCTCTATGAGATGGGCGATGAGGTGGAAAGCCTCGATTAATCATGAAATTTTAAATGAAGGATGGAGCGTTTTATGAAAAGTATCAGCCTTTTTGTGGACAAAGATACGTATTTGACCAGGCTGCATCCCTTTGCCAAGATGCTTTACATCGTGGCGGCCATCAGTGTGCCCTTAATCACGGGCACACTGTGGATGTTCGGCGTGTTTATCGCAGTCAGCCTGGGACTGCTCATCAGCGGAAAAATCATTAAAAAGGTCTTTCCGCTGATCGCTTTTTCGTTTACCATCATCATCACGGTCTTTCTGATCCACGGTCTGTTCAACCGGGAGAATCAGAATGTCCTGGCGGCCTTAGGGCCGCTTAAGTTCTATAAGGAAGGGCTTCTCTACGCTTCCAGGATCGGGCTTAACATTTTAAACATGCTTCTGGCGTTCGCCATGTTTGTGCTGACTACGAAGCCGGCCACCCTGGTGGATGATTTAGAGCAGGCGGGCTTTTCCCCGCGTTTCGGATATATGATCAGTTCCGTGTTTCAGATTATTCCGCAGATGATGGGAACGATGAATACCATCATGGATGCACAGCGGAGCAGAGGGATGGAGACGGAAGGAAGCCTGTTCGTGAGGGCGAAGGCATTTATCCCGCTGATCTCTCCGGTGGTAAGCAGCTCCCTCATCAATACCAGGGAGAGGGCCATCGCGCTGGAGGTGCGGGGCTTTGATTCGAAGACAAAGAAGACGTTTTTAAGCGATCACAAGATCAAGGGGCGCGACAGGGCATTTATGGTTCTGATGGTCCTCCTGATTGCAGGTTCTATCGTATGGAGGGTGATAAGATGGCTCTGATTGAAGTGACAAATTTGAAATACCGTTACCCCCATACGGAAAAGCTGGCGCTGGACGGCCTTGATTTTTTAGTGGAAAAGGGCAGCTTTATCGGGATTGTAGGTGAAAACAAGGCTGGAAAGAGCACGCTCTGTCAGGCTCTCGTCGGCCTGGTGCCCACGATGTTTAAGGGGGCTTATGGCGGAAAGATCGTGATCGACGGGCAGGAAGCGGCCAAAACACCGGTGGCGCTGCTCTGTCAGAAGGTGGGACTGATCTTTCAGAATCCATTTAACCAGCTTTCCGGGGCGAAGGATACGGTATTTGGAGAAATTGCCTTCGGCCTGCAGAATTTAGGCGTGCCGCGGGAGGAGATCGTGCGCCGGGTGGAAGAGAATTTAAGGCTGCTCGACATTGAACAGTACCGCGACAGGAACCCCTTCGATTTATCGGGAGGACAGACGCAGAGAGTCGCTATCGCCAGCATTCTGGCCATGCAGCCGGAGATTATCGTGCTCGACGAACCGACCTCCCAGCTGGATCCTCAGGGAAGCGAGGAGGTGTTCCGGGTGGTGGATAAGCTGTCCAAAACCGGAATTACCATCATTATGGTGGAGCATAAGATGGAAAAACTGGCCTCCTACTGCGATAAAATCCTGCTTCTCCACGATGGGAAACAGATTGCGTACGATACGCCGGAGAAGATATTCTCCAGAGATGATTTAGAAGAACTGGGCGTGGAAGCGCCTGTGTTTACAAGAGTCTGCCGGAAGCTTTCCGTGTGCAGAAAAGAGGAGGGAAAGCGCCTCTATCCGGTGACGATGGAGCAGACCATGGCCTTGCGGGATCAGTTTCCGGCGGGGTTAAGCGGAAAGAGAGTGGGGGCAGAAGGGCTGCCAGCTGCCGCCGACAGAATGTCAGGGGAAATCTTCCGTATAAAGGACCTGTCGTTCCACTATCTGGAGCATGTGCCTGTTTTGGAAGGCCTTGCCATGGAGCTGGATACGAGACCCACTGCGGTGATCGGCCAGAACGGTGCCGGCAAGACGACGCTGGTCAAGCTGTTAAAGGGGCTTTTGAAGCCGGTTTCCGGGTCAATCCTGTTTGGTAATGAGGATATCTCGGAGCGGACGGTGGCGCAGCTGGCCGGCAGTGTGGGGTATGTATTTCAGAATCCGGATGACCAGATTTTTAAAAACCGTGTGATGGACGAAGTCATGGTGGGCCCCCTTAATATCGGCATGAGCCGGGAGGCGGCAGAAAAGCGGGCCAGAGAAGCCCTTTCCATGGTAGGACTCTTAGATGCGGCGGAAGAAAATCCCTATGATCTGGATTTATCGGAGCGGAAGATGGTGGCAATCGCGTCTGTTGTGGCCATGGATACACAGGTTCTGATTCTGGATGAGCCGACCATTGCCCAGGATGCCAGAGGACGCGCAGTCATAGGATCAATTGTAAGAAAACTGAGTGATTCCGGAAAGTTTGTGCTGGCGATTCTCCATGATATGGATTTCGTGGCGGAGTATTTTGAGCGGGTCATCGTGATGGCACACGGAAAGGTGCTGGCCGATGGACCGAAGGAGTCCGTATTTTATGAGGTAGACGCCCTGGCGGCTGCAAAGCTGGAACAGCCCCACATGGCGGCCCTCTGCCGGAAACTGGGGTATGAGGGGGCATTTATGACAGTGAATGATATAAACGACAGAAAAGATGGGACTGCGGAACAGGAGTGATGGATCGAGTGGACGGAGATAAGAGAAGACAGCAGATCATGGAGATACTGAATCAGGAGACGTCTCCCGTGTCCGGAGCGGAGCTGGCGAAGCGGGCGGGAGTGAGCCGTCAGGTCGTGGTTCAGGATATCGCCCTTCTGCGGGCCGAGAATAAGGAGATCATGTCCACAAATAAGGGCTATGTTCTCTATAAACCCCAGCAGGGGGCAGAGAAGGCGCGCGTCCGCGTCTTCCGGGTGAATCACGATACGGAGCACATGCTGGACGAGCTTCAGACGATCGTGGATTACGGAGGAAGAATTCTGGACGTATCTATTGAACACGCACTCTACGGCCAGATCAGTGTGGATTTAATTATCAACAACCGGCTGGATGCGCTGGAATTCGTGAATCAGATGGCGATGAGCAGGGATCAGCCGTTAAAGGCCCTGACCGGCGGCTGCCATTACCACACGGTGGCCGCGGATTCGGAAAAGAATCTGGATATGATAGAGATGGAGCTCCAAAGAAAGGGATATCTGGTCTAGACCGGATATCCCTTTTTGACGGCCGGCGGCAGCCTTCAGGCTATTCGCTGCAGAATACAATGATCTTTTCCGGCGTGGTCATGGCCGGGATGCTGCGCGTGGTGGTACTGTAGAGTACCAGCAGGTAGTGATTCGCCGGTGTGCCGTAGTAGATCTGTCCGTTGGCCATAAGTACTTCGGTCCCGCCTCTTTCCGACAGGTTTAATTTGAGCGTCGCATCTGAATTAACCAGATTTTCGTCAAAATAGTCGAAGGCGGCAAAGAGACCGTCATCCGTCTCTGCAATCAGGACTGCGTGATAGCGGGGCGGATAAATGAGTGGGGTGGGGACTGAACTGTCATAGAATGCGACAATGGGGTCTCCTGGCTTTAACGTCTCCTGGCCTTCCACATAGGTGAGGGGGGTGACAGTAAAGGTAACAGGGCCGATATCCTGCGTCATGACGAAAAATAAAAGGGTGCAGTCCTGCGTGCCGTCTGCTGTCTGCATGGGGGTGATGGAGGTGATGGTTCCATAAACCGGTGTAAACTGTGCCATGTGATATTCCTTATGCATACACTTTCTATTTATCATATGAAAGGGGACGGCGATGCGTGAAACGGAATAAATATGAAAAATTTTAAGGTTACAAAAATATTTAGAAAATGGCTAAAAATGGCGAAAAGTGACTAGAATTTTGTCAGATATCGAGCAAATTACAATGGACAGGTTGTGATAGGTTTAGTATAATGGAAGTGTCGCGTAAATATTTTCAGTCTTTTTGTGAGATGCGTGACAGCTGTATACGGAGGAGAGGAGAATCAGACATGGAAAACAGCAGGTTTGCAGTGATCAGTGACAGCTCCTGTGATTTACCCGGTGAGCTGACTGCAGCGAAGGAGATCACGGTGGTGCCGTTCTATGTTTCTTTTGACGGAGAAACCTATAAAAAAGAGGGCACGGAAATCGGCATCCGCGAATTTTACCGGGAGATGGTGGAGCAGCCCGGTGTATATCCCAAATCTTCCATGCCGTCGATCCAGGATTATGTCGACGTATTTCAGCCGTTTGCGCAGGCGCACATTCCTGTTCTGTGTATCTGCATCACGACGAAATTCAGCGGTTCCATGCAGTCCGCGCTGAATGCGAAGGAGATGGTGCTGAGCCAGTATGAGGATGCGCAGATTGAAGTGATAGACGCAACCGTGAACACCGTACTTCAGGGGCTTTTTGTGCTGGAGGCCGTCTCGATGAGAGAGGAAGGGATGACCCTTTCGGAGGCCGTGGCGGCACTCGACGAGATCAAGGAGAGCGGCCGGATTTTCTTTACGATCGGAAGCATGGATTATCTGCAGCACGGCGGAAGAATCGGGAAAGTGGCCGGAGCCGCGGCTTCTGTGCTGGGGATCAGGCCCATCATTACCCTGAAGCAGGGAGAGATATTTCCAAGCGGAATATCGAGGAGCAGGAGAAAATCGATCGATAAGGTGATCGCTCTTCTGCTCGATTATTTGAAGGAAAACGGGCGGCCCATGAGCAGCTACCGGTTTACCATAGGCTTTGGCTATGACCGTGAAGAGGCGGTTTTATTTAAGGAACAGGTGCTTGCAGCGCTCAGAACCGGGGGGTATGAGATGGAAGATGCCTGGATCAACCAGATTGGTGCGACGATTGCCGTTCACACGGGGCCGTATCCGCTGGGAATCGGAATTATCAGACGTCATAAAAAAGAAAGGCAGGGAGAATGAGTTATCTTGCAGCAGGCGTGATTGCTTTTGGTATGTTTTTACTCTATGATCTGAACAGCTTTACCTGGAAAAACCGCATTCTGCACACCTTTTTCCTGATCGGGAACGTGATTCTGCTGGCGTCTACGGCCGCCTGTTTCGTCACACTGATCCGGGCGTACGGAGCGCCGGTCTGGAGAATTGTGATTTTTGGTGCGCTGGCCGTGAGCCAGGCAGCACTGCTGATCTACACACTGTTTTTTGCATTGCCGTTTGAGAAAACGTATACCAGGCTGGAAGAAAATCCGCCAGTGTACACAGAGGGCGTTTATTCCCTCTGCAGACACCCGGGGGTGGTGTGGTTTTTCTTTCTGTATCTCTTTCTCGCCCTTTTAACCGGGCAGAGACTGATGATGGCTGTGTGTATCTGTTACAGTGGGCTCAATGTTTTGTATGTCTGGTTTCAGGACCGGGTTACATTTAAAAGGACGCTTTCAGGCTATGAGGCGTATCAGAGGGAAACGCCATTTCTGATACCCACCGGAAAGAGTGTCCGCAAATGTGTCGGGTACTTCCGGACAATGGAGGAGGACGGGGATGAAATTTGAAGAAAAACTGAAGGAGCGTAAGGATTGGGAGCTCTGGAAGGAATACTGCGGTTTTCTGGATTTAACCATAGATGAGTTTATGGCGATTCAGAACCGGCTTATGCTGGAACAGATTCGTAAATGGAGGGCCAGCGGGATCGGTAAGACGATTTTGAAGGGCAGGAATCCGGAGACGATCGAAGAGTTCCGGAAAATGGTGCCATTAACCTCTTATGAAGACTATGCGGACAGTCTGTCCTTAAAGGACAAATCCATACTTCCGGATGATCCTGTGGTCTGGATTCAGACGACGTGGGAGGGCGGAAGGCATACGATCAAGCTGGCTCCCTATACCCGGAGCATGCTGGAGACGTACCAGAATAACATGCTTGGCTGTCTGATGCTGTCCACCAGCAGCGGGCGGGGAGACTTCGATGTCAATCCGAAGGATACCATTCTCTACGCGCTTGCACCACTTCCCTATGCGACGGGAATCTTCCCTCTGCTTCTCAACGATGCGATCAGCATCGAATTTCTTCCACCGGTCAAGGAAGCCCAGAAGATGTCATTCAGTGAACGGAATAAAAAGGGCTTTAAAATGGGCTTAAAGAAAGGGATTGACTTCTTTTTTGGCGTTGGAAGCGTCACGTATTACGTCAGTCTCAGCATCGCGTCTCTCGGTTCCGGACATAAAAGCGGAAGTGGTTCGGCAAGCGGAGACGGCAAAAAGAAGATTTCCATCAGTCCGGCTATGGTGGTCCGGCTGCTTAAGGCAAAGCATCTATGCAGAAAAGAGGGGAGAGACTTACTTCCAAAGGATTTGTTCCGTCTGAAGGGCTTTATGTGCGCCGGAACGGACAACCGCCTCTACCGTGACGATTTGGAGAAGCTGTGGGGCGTGCGCCCCATGGAGATATTTGCCGGAACGGAGCCGACGTGTATCGGAACGGAGATCTGGAGCCGGGATGGCATGTACTTCTTCCCGGATGCCTGCTTTTATGAGTTCATCCCGGAAAAGGAGATGGAGCGGAGTCTGGCGGATCCCTCCTATGAACCGCGCACCTGCCTCATGAATGAGGTGGAGGAGGGCGAGAAGTACGAACTTGTGATCTCGGTGCTGAAGGGCGGCGTCTTCATGCGTTACCGTGTGGGGGATGTCTATCGATGCATCGCCCTGGAAAATGAGCGGGATCAGGTTCGATTCCCCAGATTCGAATACATAGACCGGATTCCAACGGTGATCGATATTGCCGGATTTACAAGAATTACGGAGAATTCCATCGGCCGGGTCATCGGATTGTCAGGACTGAAGGTGAAGGACTGGGCGGCGGCTAAGGAGATTACGGAGAATAAGCGGCCATTTCTGCACATGTATGTGGAGATGGAGCCGGAGTGCCTGTTTTCATCTGCCGTAACCGTCAACATATTAAAGGAGCACATGGGGGTCTATTTCAAATACGTCGACGAGGACTATAAGGACTTGAAGAAGATACTCGGAATCGACCCTCTGGAGATCACGATCCTGCGGTGCGGTACGTTTGACACGTATTACCGCGGGGGCAAGGAGAAGATGCGGCGGATCAACCCCACCCAGTATGAGATCGGAGAGCTTTTAAAGAGTCAGGAACTGGTTTCCGCTTTTGGAAGGAGGCCTGAGAGAAGTGTATAACTACTCATTTATCTCTGTGACGGCTCTGTTTTGCTACATGATCTTATTTGTGGCGTTCATGGCCGCGCAGAAGACGAAAATCATCCACTCATTCCTGGTAGTGCTGGCCGCGTTTTTACTGTGGACAGGCGGTTCCCTCGCCATGCGTATGGAGCTGTGGCCGGAAGTGGAATTCTGGTTCCATTTTTCCATAGTGGGCCTGATTATTCTGCCCTTTACGTTTTTTAACTTTATCTATGCGCTGGTGGATTCGGATGACACCATCCTGTGGTGGTCGTGGCTCATACTGGCAGTGATCAATAATGTAGCCAACATCAAATGGGGCTTCTATATTCCATGCCCGGAAGTGATAAGGCTGGCTAACGGATCAGCCGGATTCGTGTACCATATCGGCTGGCCGATTATTATCCTGTTTATCACCATGTCGTTTCCGATCATCCATATGTTTTACCTGGTGCATAAGTCGTACAGGAAGAACACGGTGGAACGAAATCAGCTGAAGCCGATCTTTGCAGGAATCGTCATTCTGTTTATCGGCCATGCCGGAACTCTGGTGCCGGTGTTCCGCGGATTCCCGACAGATGTCCTTTCAGGCATCATTAACGCGGGATTCATGTTCTATGCATTATATAAAAAGCATTTATTCCGGCTGACACTCCTGGTTTCCAGGGGAGTGGTCTACGGAATCAGCACGTTGCTGGTGGCACTGCTGTTTGCCAATTACATCAATCCGATCCAGGAGTTTATTCAGAGGAATATGCCGGTATTTGCGGGAAGCAGCCTTCTGATCGTGGCGGTGAGCTTCGCGCTGGTTACGTTCTTACTGTCTTCGGTGGTGAAGACATTTATCGATATTCTGTTTACTAAGGGGGAACTGGTCCAGACGGAGAATTTAAAGAAATTCAGTACAGCAGTGTCTAAGAGCCTTGAGGTGGCTGATATCGTGGAGGAGATCTCGACGGTTATCCAGGAGACGCTGGCGGTAGAGACTATCTATATCTGTCTGGCCGACCAGGCGGGAGAGAATTATGAGACGGCGCACCGGTCCCGTCCCATCAGCGGCGTAAACATTACCATACGGGGGGACAACCCGATGGTGGAGTGGATGCGCCAGAACAGGCGGTGTATCCAGATATCGGAATTCCGCAGGACCGTCCTTTTTAAGTCCATGTGGGAGGAGGAGAAGCAGCTGATCCGGGAACTGGGAATCCAGTGCATGCTTCCGCTGCAGGACGAGGAAAGCCTGGCTGGAATCGTGCTTCTGGCTTCGAAAAAGAAGGGGAAATCCTACGGCTACGATGATTTGAATTTCCTGGAATCAGTCAGTTCCATCGCGTCTATCGCGGTCCGCAATTCCAGGCTGTATGAGAAGGCCTGCATGGAGGCCCGGACGGATGAGCTGACCGGACTTTTAAACCGGAAGTATTTCTATGAGCTTTTGAATCAGCAGTATGAGAAGAAGCCGAACAAGGAGCTGGCCCTGATCATCATCAACATCGATGATTTTAAGCTGTATAACCAGCTCTACGGCATGAAGGAGGGGGACGCTGCCCTTCAGAATGCGGCGAAGATTATCAGCGCCACGGTGGGAGAGCGCGGTTATGTGGCCCGCTACAGCGGAAAGGAATTCGCGGCGGCGCTGCCTGATTTCGATGTGCTGGCGGCCAGGAATATCGCGGAATCCATACGGATGCAGATTTTAAATATGAACAAGAGGGCCACGGATTACGCCTTAAAGGTGCTGACCGTGAGCTGCGGGATCTGTACCATCCCATATTCAGCCAGCAATATCAAGCAGCTGGTGGAGAACGCAGACATGGCTGTATTTTCCGTGAAGCGGAAGGGGAAAAACGGCGTCATGGTCTATGACATCGGATCCCATATAGACGGAAATGCAAAGGGCGGTGAACCGCTGGTGAGAGAGGATGTCTATACCTCGTACCAGTCCACCATCTATGCGCTGACTGCGGCCATCGACGCCAAGGACCACTATACCTTCAGCCATTCCAGGCATGTGGCGGAGTACGCGGGGATTCTGGCGGAAGAGTACGGCATGAGTGAAGACTTCATCGAGCTGGTGAGGGAGGCCGGGCTTCTCCATGATATCGGAAAGATCGGGATCCCGGAACATATTTTAAACAAGCCCGGAAGGCTGGAGCCGGAGGAGTATGAGACCATGAAGGGCCATGTGGAAGCGGCCATCGGCATCATCCGGAACCTGCCGTCTCTGGACTATGTAATACCGGCCGTTATCGGCCACCATGAGCGGTATGACGGCAAGGGCTACCCAAGGGGAATCGCGGGAGAAGATATACCGCTCTCCGCAAGAATTCTCTGCATTGCAGATTCCTTTGACGCTATGATATCAAAAAGGTCCTACAAGGACCGCTGCTCCCTGGAATTTGCCATGGAGGAGATCTTGAAACAGGCCGGTAGGCAGTTTGATCCGCAGCTGGCGCCGCTGTTCGTGGAGGCGGTCAGGAAGGGGAAAATCAAACCCGAAGAGGAGTAAGGGTGGCTTCGCGCACAGAAAGGTTCTTCCCCGCCTCCGGGTGCGTCCCGGCACAGGGGGAGTTGATATCCCGTGTCCGCCTTGCTTCCTACTCGCCATAAAAATGAACGTGACTGACGGACACATAATGCGTGTGTTCGCCAGTCACGTTCATTTTTATGACTAGTGCCTCCCGGCGTAAATATGTCGGTATATAGCATCTGATATCCGCGTCAGGTGTGCGTCTGCGAAGCGACGGCGTAGTGGGCGCTACGACTAGCTTCGCAGGCGTGCACCTGGCGTGTAGAGCGGGTGCTATATGCTGGCGTATTTACGTCGGGAGGCACTGGTATCCAGATGGCGGCACACTGGGATATCAACTCCCCCTGTGCCGGGACGCACCTGGAGGCGGGGAAGAACCTTTCTGTGCGCGAAGCTTTGAATTTAGAAAAAGCGAAAAGCGAAAAGCGAAAAGCGAAAAGACGAAAAAGCGAAAAGACGAAAAAGCGAAAAGCGAAAAAAGTAAAAGTTGGAAGCGGGGGATTGAAAATAAAATTTGTTTTTATATGAGAGAGGATCGTAATAAAAATGTCATAAAATCTTATCAGAAAAGGGTTGGACATCATGCATGGCCATGCGTTATAATAAACACATTAACTAATTGCTAGTAAAGAGGTAGGAATTAAATGGAAAGAGAAAAACCACGCAGCAGAAAGAAAAAGCGGCTGGGCGTAAAGTTCTGGGCAGCTGTCTGCGGCGGTATCGCAGTGGCCGCGGCCGCCACGGTTACCGTGTTGTACATACAGACGGGAAAGCAGTATCGTACTGTGTTTTTCCCAAATACGACTATTAACGGCATTGATGCGTCGAAGAAGACTGTGGATGAAGTGAAGCAGCTGATTGCTTCGGGCATCGACGGATATACGTTGACCATCAAGGAGCGGGGCGGCGCAGAGGAAGTGATATCGGGCGATGAGATCGGCCTGGAATCGGTGTTTGACGGCAGCCTTGAGAGGCTTCTGGAGGAACAGGAGCCCAACGACTGGTTCCGCCATCGGAAGGCGACTCAGACTTTTGAGATTGATACTATGATCCAGTTTAGTGATGAGAAGCTTACGGGCGTGGTGGCTGCGCTGAACTGCTTTGATGAGGCGCAGGTGGTGAAACCACAGGATGCGGTGATGTCAGAGTATGTGTCAGGCCAGGGATATAGTGTGATTCCTGCAGTAGAGGGAAGCGAACTGGATAGAGAGAAGGTGATGGCCGGTATCGCGGAGGCGGTAAACGGCTTACAGAGAGAGCTGTCCCTGGAGGAACTGGATGCCTACGTGAAGCCGGGAGTTCCCAGTGACGACGCAGAGCTCCTTGCCCGCGTGCAGGCGCTTAATAAATTTGTGAATGTCAGAGTGACATATACCTTTGGAGACAGCCGGGAGGTGCTGAGCGGCGATACCATCAAGGACTGGATCGGCATCGGTGACGATGGAAACGCTTATGTCAGCAGCGGAGCGGTCACGGAGTATGTGAAGAGTCTGGCCTCCAAATACGATACCTATAATAAGGCAAAAACTCTTAATACCTCCTACGGAAAGACCGTTAGGATTACGGGTGGAAGCTATGGCTGGAGAATCGATCAGTCCGCGGAGGCGGATGAACTGGCAGCCATAATCCGTTCAGGCGAGAGTCAGACGAGAGAACCGGTCTACAAGCAGAAGGCGGTCAGCCATGGGGCCAATGATTATGGCAGCACCTATGTGGAGATCAACTTGACGGCGCAGCACCTTTTCTATTATAAGGACGGCAGTCTTGTGGTGGAATCTGACTTTGTGTCGGGCAATGAAGCCAAGGGCTGGGCGACTCCGGCGGGAGTTTATCCGCTGACCTATAAGCAGAAGGACGCGGTTTTAAAGGGCGAAGATTATAAGACGCCGGTGGATTACTGGATGCCGTTTAACGGCGGGATCGGTCTCCATGATGCGACATGGCGTTCCAGCTTTGGAGGCACGCTGTATAAGAACGGCGGATCTCACGGCTGCGTCAACCTGCCGCATTCCGTAGCACAGAAGATATTTGAGAACATCTCGGCGGGGACTCCGGTACTCTGTTACCATCTGGAGGGAACCGAGTCGAAGACCACCTCAACACCGGCGGGCAAGCCAATACAGCCGACGACCGCGGCACCGGAGACAACGGCGGCCACCACTCCGGCGGCTACTACCCCGGCAGCTACGACGGCGTCTCCCGAGACCACGGCCCCGTCTGAAGCTCCTGCGCCCAAGCCAACAGAGAGCCAGACTGCGGCCCCTACAAAGGCCCCGGAGACGGAAGCCTCGACTACGGCGGCTTCACCGGAGAGCGGAGAGAAGGGACCTGGAGTACCAACTGGGAGTTCAGGGAATAAAGAGATTGGACCGGGCGTCTCATGACGCCTGGCGGAAGATACGACAAAGGGATTTATGCTGTGAAAACTGTCAGAGCATGAAGAATGGACCGTAGCACGAATGTTACTTGATTATTCGTGCGGCGGTCCATTTTTTGGGTAATCCGGCATTTGTGTCTGGGATCATGATTTGCGGGTAAAAGCAGGTCATGATGCAGATATGGCAGGTAATCACAAGGATTGCCTGCCATTTAAAAAATCGGTATCTTTTTGTATTATTCCCACTCAATCGTAGCCGTAGGCTTCGGACTCAGATCATAGCACACACGGTTTACATTCTTCACTTCTTTTAAGATCCTGTCTGTAATCTTTAACAGCACGGCGTAGTCGATCTGTTCAATCGATGCGCTCATGGCGTCGATGGTGTTGACGGCGCGGAGGATGACCGGATAATCGAAGCATCTGGCGTTGTCGCGGACGCCGACGGATTTGAAATCAGGTACGACGGTGAAATACTGCCATACGGTCTTGTCCAGTCCGGCATTGGCAAATTCTTCGCGCAGGATGGCGTCGGATTCGCGGACTGCTTCCAGACGCTCTTTTGTGATGGCTCCGAGACAGCGCACGCCCAGACCAGGACCCGGGAACGGCTGGCGGTATACCATCTCTGCTGGAAGTCCCAGTTCTACGCCGCAGGCGCGGACCTCATCCTTGAACAGCTGACGCAGCGGTTCTACCAGCTGGAACTGTAAATCTTCCGGGAGACCGCCTACGTTGTGATGGGATTTGACCATCTTCGCCGTCTTGGTTCCGCTCTCCACGATATCGGGATAGATCGTTCCCTGTGCCAGGAATTCGATTCCCTCCAGTTTTCTGGCTTCTTCCTCGAAAACGCGGATAAATTCCGCACCGATAATCTTTCTTTTCTGCTCCGGATCGGCAACACCGGCCAGCTTGCCAAGGAAACGATCGACAGCGTCCACGTAGACTAAATTAGCGTCAAGCTGATGCTTGAATACGTCGATAACGGACTCAGACTCTCCCTTGCGCATCAGGCCGTGATTGACATGGACGCAGGTGAGCTGTTTGCCGATGGCCTTGATTAAAAGGGCGGCTACAACGGAGCTGTCCACACCGCCGGAGAGTGCAAGAAGAACCTTCTTATCGCCTACCTGGCTGCGGATCAGTTCTACCTGGTCGGCAATGAAATTCGTCATGTTCCAGTTGGCCTGCGCATGGCAGGTGTTAAATACAAATTCTCTTACCAGTGATACTCTTGTCTCTTCGTCCTCTGGCCATTCGGTTACGCTGTTCTCACAGGCTGCCGGTTCGTGGCCGGCGGCCATGACTGGATAACCCGCCTCGTAGATTTCCGGCAGTACGTCGATCCGTACGCCGTCCACGATATGGTTAGGTCCTCCGTTTATGATCACGCCCTTGACATTGGGAAGTTTTTTGAGCTCTTCCGCGGTAATGTCATGGGGATAAATTTCGCTGTAGACGCCGACCGCACGGATTTCCCGCGCCAGCCTTGTATTATCTGTACTTCCCAAATCCAGAATGACTATCATATCCTGTTTCATAAGTGCCTCCTTTAACCTTCTCTGATGTATTCCTTTTCATAACATAACTTGTAATGCTGTGATTGTAATTCTGTAATTGCAATCCTGTAATATAGTGTAGCAGAAAATGAATCGAAGGTAAATGAATTTTTCATGATTTTGGCAGACTTTCAGTAGACAAATGCAGAAATTAGCCGTATAGTATATGATGAATTGTTGCGATTGCAACAGTTGAAACTGCAAGTGAAGAGATGGAGGCAGACATGTTTCGAAGATTCTACGGTTACATGAAGGATTACCGGAAATACGGGCTTTTCAGCTGTGCCTGTGTGGCGCTGGAGGTCATGTTCGAACTGGTGATTCCGCTCGTTATGGCGGATATCATCGATGTCGGCGTGGCAAACGGAGACAGAAGGTATATTATTACAAAGGGAATCGAGATGTGCATACTGGCGCTTATAGCGCTGGGGCTTGGCGCCGCGTATTCCAGATTTGCGGCGCTGTGCGGCCAGGGGCTGGGAGCGGAGCTTCGGAAGGCGGAATATCAGAAGATCCAGAGCTTCTCTTTTTCCAATACAGACCATTTCACCACATCGTCTCTCGTTACGAGGCTTACCAGCGATGTGACGGTAATTCAGAACGCGGTAACTACCGGCCTCCGGCCCATTGTGCGTGCACCTGTGATGATGGTGACGGCTCTCTGCCTGTCATTTTCCATCAATGCCAGGCTGGCGCTGATCTTCCTGGTGGCGGCTCCGCTTCTGGGGATTATCCTGTTTCTCATCATCAGCCATGTGAGGCCTCTGTACTCCCGGCTGCAGAAGAGCATCGACCTGGTCAACCGGATCGTGCAGGAGAATTTAACGGCGGTCCGCGTGGTCAAGGCCTATGTCAGGGAAGGCCACGAGATGGAGAAATTCGACGCGGTCAACTCGGAACTGCAGACCGTATCGGAGAGGGCCTTTGGCCTGGCATGTATGAACATGCCCGCCATGCAGTACGTGATGTATGCGACCATCGTGTCCATTCTGTGGTTTGGCGGCAACCTGATTTTTATCGGAGGAATGCAGGTGGGGGAACTCACCGGATTCTTAAGCTATGTGCTTCAGGTCCTCAATTCCCTGATGATGATCTCCAATGTCTTCATGATGGTGACCCGGTCCATGGCCTCCGGAAAACGTATTCTGGAAGTCCTGGATGAGGAAATTGAGATTCAGGATGAGAGCAGAGAATCACTTACCGTGGAAGAAGGCGGAATTACCTTCGATCACGTGTCATTTAAATATAAGAAGAATGCGAAGGAGTACGTCCTGTCCGATGTCAGTCTCGACATCAAACCGGGGCAGACCGTGGGGATTATCGGCGGCACCGGTTCGGCCAAGACGACGCTGGTCCAGCTGATTCCGAGGCTTTATGAAGCCACGGAGGGGGAAGTACTCATCGATGGAAAGCCGGTGAAAGCGTATCCGCTGGAGCATCTGCGGGACGCGGTAGCCGTGGTATTGCAGAAAAATACCCTGTTTACCGGGACGATTGAAGATAATCTGCGATGGGGAAAAGAGGATGCCACGAAAGAGGAAATTGCATGGGCGTGTGATATCGCCGGGGCGGCCGAGTTCGTGGAACGTTTCCCGGAGGGTTACGATACGTATCTCGATCAGGGCGGCGTGAACTTATCGGGAGGCCAGAAGCAGCGTCTCTGTATCGCAAGGGCTGTCTTAAAGCGGCCGAAGATCCTGATTCTCGACGATTCTACCAGCGCCGTGGACACGGCTACTGAGGCGGGAATCCGGAGCGGTCTTAAGGAGAGCCTTCCTGACATGACGAAGATCATCATAGCCCAGCGGATCACCTCCGTCTCGGGAGCAGATCAGATCATTATCATGGACGACGGAAAGGTACACGCATCAGGCAGTCACGAGGAGCTGCTGGCGAAAGATCCCATTTACCAGGAAATCTATTATTCTCAGCAGGAAGGGGTGGGCTTATAATGGCGAAATACATCGGTTACAAGAAACCGAGGAACACGAAAAGGACGCTGCTGCGGCTCATTTCCTATATGGGAAGACATAAATTTTCCATGTTTGTCGTGGGACTCCTGGTGATTGTCAGCAGTCTTGCCAGCGTATTCGGTACGTATATGCTGAAGCCGATTATCAACCAGTACATCATCCCGAAGGATATTCCGGGACTTGTGAAGGCACTGCTCTTCATGGGGATCCTGTATGCGGTGGGAGCATCGGCCACGCTGGGGTATAACCGGCTGATGGTGAAAACGTCACAGAAGATCGTAAAGGAGATACGAAAGGATCTTTTCAATCACACGCAGACGCTGCCGCTGGCGTATTTTGATGCCCATACTCATGGAGAGCTGATGAGCCATTTCACCAACGATGTGGATACGATTGCCGAGGCACTGAACAACAGCTTCACACTGCTGATCCAGAGCTTTATCACGACGGTCGGCACCATGGTGATGATCGTGATCTTAAGCTTCCGTCTGTCTCTTATCGTGCTGGGCTGTATGGCGCTCATGTTCCTGTTTATCCGCTTCAATGGGAAACGGAGCCGGAAATATTTCATGGAACAGCAGAAGTATTTGGGCGAGATCAACGGATTTATCGAGGAGATGGTGGCAGGACAGAAGGTGGAGAAGGTCTTCAACCATGAGAAGAAGGATTTTGAAGAATTCTGCAGGAGAAATGAGCGGCTTCGTCAGGCGTCCACCAATGCGATGGCGTATTCCGGCCTGATGGTGCCGGTAGTCGTCAGTATTTCCTATTTAAATTATGCTGTGTCGGCCTGCGTGGGCGGTTTATTCGCACTGGCAGGACTCATGGACATCGGAAGCCTGGCTTCCTACCTGGTCTATGTCCGGCAGAGCGCCATGCCGATCAATCAATGCACCCAGCAGGTGAATTTCATCCTGGCCGCATTGTCCGGCGCGGAGCGCATCTTTGAAATGATGGACGAGGAGCCGGAGGTGGATGAGGGAACCGTGACGCTGTGCCGTGTGGAGGAGAAGCCGGATGGCAGCCTCTGCGAATGCAGCCGGAAGAGCGGCCTCTGGGCCTGGAAGATGCCGGACGAAGAAGGAAGAGACAACACCCTTATCCCCTTGACGGGCGACGTTCGTTTTGAGCATGTGGTGTTCGGCTACAATTATAAGAAAAAGATTCTTGATGACATCAGCCTCTTTGCCAAGCCGGGGCAGAAGATCGCATTTGTGGGTTCCACGGGAGCCGGGAAGACGACCATTATCAATCTGATCAACCGGTTTTATGAGATTTCAGGCGGCGTGATCACCTATGACGGAATCGATATCACAAAGATCCGGAAGGCGGACCTGCGCCGCTCCCTGGGATTTGTCCTCCAGGATACCCACTTATTTACCGGGACCATCGAGGAGAATATCCGCTACGGAAACCTGGAAGCTGCAGAGGAGGACGTGATCAATGCGGCGAAGATCGCCAATGCGCATTCCTTTATCCGGCGTCTGCCCGAGGGGTACCAGACGGTTCTGGAAAGCGACGGCGCGAATCTGTCCCAGGGCCAGAGGCAGCTTCTGGCTATCGCCCGGGCCGCGGTGGCTTCTCCGCCTGTGCTGGTACTGGATGAGGCAACCAGCTCCATCGACACGAGGACGGAGTACCTGATTGAGAAGGGCATGGACGCGCTGATGGAAGACAGAACGGTGTTCGTCATCGCGCACCGCCTTTCCACGGTGCGTAATTCCAAGGCCATCATGGTCCTGGAGCACGGGAAGATCATGGAGCGCGGAAGCCACGAGGAGCTGTTGGAACAGGGCGGACGGTATTACCGGCTCTATACGGGCCAGTTTGAACTGGAATGAGCGGCCTGCCGGGATCCGGCCGTGCTCCGGGCAGTAACTGCTTTACATGGATTTTACAAAAAAATATGGATAAAATCTTGAAATCCGGCGAGAAAAAAGGCATAATAAGTGGCGTTGGATTGTGATCGATAAGAAAGGCGGTAACAGAGAAAATGGACCGAAAGCAGGAGGTCAGGGACTTAATGTTCCGTACCGAGATGGCCAGGAAGAGGCGGATCCATCCGGTATGGACCGATATGGGGCTGATCGCGGGACAGCCCAGGGTGTTAAGCCAGCTGTTCATCAAAGATAAAATCACACAGAAAGAGCTTGCAGAGGCGTGCTGTATCGAGCCGGCCACGCTGTCACGTGCGCTGGACCGTCTGGAAGCCATGGGATATATTATCAGAAACGACAATCCGCAGTGCCGTCGTTCCTTCTTAATTTCCCTGACAGAGGCTGGGAAGAAGATGGCGGTAAAGGTAAAAGAGACCTTCGAGGGACTGGAGGAAGAGATGATGGAAGGCATTTCCGATGAAGAGATGGATACGATCATCTCCCTGGTCTCCAGAATTTACGATAATCTGCGAAATGAAGAAGAAAGCGGGGGCATTTAACGTATGGGAGCATTAAAAAAGGAAACATTTGTGCCGATGGCCTTCTTCAAGAAAGAGGCCTACACAGGCAGCTTTAAGGGAATGCGTTACCGCGTAGTAAAAGCCGATGACCAGTTCGAGGCAGTCGTCTACCCGGAACCCTACTGTTTCGAAGCAACCCCGGACGAGAACAAGGTAAAGAACACCTTCCCCTTTACCGAAGAAGGCAGAGAATCCGTCGTAAACTGGTTAAACGACCAATACGACTCCCGCAAATCAGAATGGGACGCTGCCGCCCGCTATTGATTAGAGGCAGTAGAACACGCTGCAGCCTTTCTCCCATATAAAGCCAGTACACAGCCCCAGTGATTGCGGAGAGGGCGAGGAGGCCGGGGAGGAGGAGTGTACAGCTTCCTTTTCCGAGGTTCGCAGGAACTTAAGCGGGAAGGCAGGAAAAATGGGTGGCGAAAGTTGGCCTCCAAGCCGACTTTCGAGGGCACACGGAGGAAAAATCCTTCAGGATTTCTTCCGTAGTTTGCCCGATCCGCCCATTTTTCCTGCCTTCCCGCTTTAGTTCCTGCCACCGAGGAAACAAGAAGCTGTACGCTCCTCCTCCCCGGCCTCCTCGCCCTCTCCGCAATCACTGGGGCGTACCCCCCACAAAATTCTCATTCCCCCTTTCCTATTTCTCCCAAATATGATATGATACCATATTATTGGGACTATTTATATGGAGGAAACAAGATGGAAGAAAACAGAGAAGTATTAGAAACTGCGGAAAAAGAAGAGGTTGTTTCTAAAAACTTTATCGAGCAGGAGATAGATAAGGATCTGGCAGAGGGCGTTTATAATCACGTTCAGACCAGATTCCCACCGGAACCTAATGGATATCTGCATATCGGACATGCAAAGTCCATTCTTTTAAACGATGGACTGGCTAAGAAGTATGGCGGAAAGTTTAACCTTCGTTTTGATGATACGAATCCGACGAAAGAGAAGACGGAATTCGTGGAGTCCATTATCGAGGATGTGAAGTGGCTGGGCGCTGATTTTGAGGACAGGCTGTTTTTTGCCTCCAATTACTTCGAGCAGATGTATGAGTGCGCGGTCTTCTTAATCAAGAAGGGCAAAGCATTTGTCTGTGATTTAACCGCGGAGGAGATTCGCGAATACCGGGGCGATTTTAAGACACCGGGTAAGGAAAGCCCTTACCGGAACCGGAGCATTGAAGAGAACTTAAAGCTCTTTGAGGAGATGAAGGAAGGAAAGTATCAGGACGGAGAGAAGGTGCTCCGCGCCAAGATCGATATGGCTTCCCCGAATATCAACATGCGTGATCCGGTTATCTACCGGGTGGCCCGTATGAGTCATCACAACACAGGCGATAAGTGGTGCATCTATCCGATGTATGATTTTGCCCATCCGATCGAGGATGCGGTTGAGCATATCACACATTCGATCTGTACGCTGGAATTTGAGGACCACAGACCGCTGTATGACTGGGTAGTGAGAGAATGTGAATTTGAGAACCCGCCCCGCCAGATTGAGTTTGCCAAGCTGTACTTGACGAATGTGGTTACCGGCAAGCGCTATATCAAGAAGCTGGTGGAAGACAGGATAGTGGACGGCTGGGATGACCCGCGTCTCGTATCCATCGCCGCTCTGAGAAGAAGAGGCTATACGCCGGAAGCCATCCGCATGTTTGTGGATCTGGTAGGTGTGTCTAAGGCGAACAGCTCCGTGGATTACGCCATGCTGGAATACTGTATCCGCGAGGACTTAAAGCTGAAGAAGCCGAGAATGATGGCTATTTTAGATCCGGTGAAGCTGGTAATCGATAATTATCCGGATGACACGATAGAATATCTTGATGCTCCTAACAATTTAGAGAATCCGGAGCTGGGAGAGAGAAAACTGCCCTTTGGAAAAGAACTCTACATCGAGCGGGAAGATTTCATGGAAGAGCCGGTTAAGAAGTATTTCCGTCTGTTCCCGGGCAACGAGGTCCGTCTGATGAACGCCTATTTCGTGACCTGTACCGGATGCGAGAAGGATGAGAACGGTAATGTAACCGTGGTTCACTGTACGTACGACCCGGAGACGAAGAGCGGTTCCGGATTCACAGCCAGAAAGGTAAAGGGAACCATTCACTGGGTAGCCGCCAGGACTGCCGTTACAGTAGAGTGCCGTCTCTATGAGAACATCGTGGATGAGGAAAAGGGCAAGTTAAATGAGGACGGAAGCCTGAACCTGAATCCGAATTCTCTTACCATTATAAAGAACTGCTATGTGGAACCGGCGCTGGCCGAGGCGAAGCCGTACGACAGCTACCAGTTTGTGAGAAATGGCTTTTTCTGTGCCGACTGCAAGGACAGCACTCCGGAGCATCTGGTATTTAACCGGATCGTGTCCTTAAAGAGTTCCTTTAAGATTGCGAAATAAAGGTTTCGCTGTTTGATACCATTTTGATAAACAGGCAATTAGAAATGCCGCGGGGGATATAATGTTTGACCTGGCCGGACCGTTCTGCGGTGACGGGCTGGAAGAACCTGATCCCGCGGCACTTTTTATACCTGCGATATGCTTTACCAGTACGCTGGCGTGTGTTTGGCCATTGGGTCCGCACACCAGTCTTAAGGAGGCGGAGACGTGGAACTGATGATCCCTCTGGACAGCCATTCAGAGATGCCTTATTATGAACAGATATACGAATATATCAGAGAAGAGATTAAAAAGGGGAATTTAAAGTCCTCCGCCCGTATTCCCTCGACCCGCCTTCTGGCGGAGCATTTAAAGGTCAGCAGGAGCACGACGCAGATGGCCTATGAGCAGCTGCTGTCGGAAGGGTATATCGAATCGGTACCGTGCAAAGGATACTTTGTGTCGCGTATCGAGGAGCTGGTGGTTACGGGGCAGGAGAACGGGGGAGAAAACCTGTTTTTCGGCATGTATCCGTGGGAAGTACCGGGGGACAGTCACCCGGCGGCGGCCGGAGAGGCGGAATACAAGGTGGATTTCTCACCGCGCGGCGTCGATCTGGACAGTTTTCCCTTTAATACATGGAGAAAGATCACGAAGACTACGCTGGTGGACGACAACAAGGAGATGTTTGCGACCGGAGATCCCCAGGGGGAGCCGGCATTCCGTGAGGCGATCCGGGGCTATCTCCATTCGGCCAGAGGCGTGAACTGCACTGCGGAACAGATCGTTGTCGGTGCAGGAACGGAATACTTATTGATGCTGCTTTCCCGTATTCTGGGGCCGGATCATACCATAGCCATGGAAAATCCCACATACAAGCAGGCGTACCGCGTCTTTAAGAGCCTGGGATATCCGGTAGTGCCCGTGGAGATGGATGGCTCCGGTCTGGAGACTTCCCTGCTCGAGAGAAGCGGGGCAGATATCGCCTATGTGATGCCGTCTCACCAGTATCCGACCGGAATCGTGATGCCGGTAAAACGGCGGCAGGAGCTGCTCTCCTGGGCCTGCAAAAAAGAGGGACGTTATCTGATTGAGGATGATTACGACAGTGAGTTCCGCTATAAGGGAAAACCGATTCCGGCCCTGCAGGGAATGGATGGAAGGGAACGGGTTATTTACAGCGGAACATTTTCAAAGTCCGTAGCGCCGGCTATCCGTGTCAGCTATCTTGTGCTGCCGAAACCGCTGCTGGCGGTCTACCGGGAGCGGGTGAATTTTTATACATCCACGGTTTCGAGAATCGACCAGAATATCCTGTACCAGTTTATGATGGGCGGCTATTATGAGCGCCATTTAAACCGGATGCGGGCCGTGTACAAGGCGAAGCACGATACGCTGATTGGGGCGCTGAAGCCATTTGAAAAACAATTTACGATAAAAGGAGAGTATGCAGGCCTCCATCTGCTTCTGACGGATAAGAAAAACCGGACGGAGGAGTGGCTGGTAGAGTCTGCGAAACAGGCGGGGGTAAAGGTTTACGGCCTGTCTTCCTATCTGATCAGGGAGGGGAAGGCCGTGGTGGTGCCTACTGTAATCCTGGGGTATGCGATGCTCAGTGAAGATGCGATTAAAGAGGGAATCCGGCTGCTTAAGACAGCCTGGTCATCAGATGGAGAACAGGAGGAGTAATATATGAAGAATAATAGGGACTTTCCGCTCAGGACCGCCGGAGTTGCCGCCGTAATTGCGGTGTTGCTGCTTGTTTTAAGCATTCTTGGAAATGTCCGGATATCCGGTTACTTAAAGGCCAGCATGGAGGAATCCATCCATCAGGTCGAAAGTGAGATTGCCAGCAAAGAGGTACAGGAATCCATCGAGGAATCGAAGATGGAAGAGACTGCGGTTCACGAGATTTCGCTCACTTATACAGAGGAGCAGCTTTTAAATCTGCTGGAGGGGAAGATGCACGCCAATGATTTGGAGGGCGCTGCGAGAGTACTGAACGAAAATGATACGGCATTTCAGGATTTATTTTTTGGAAAGCTGGCGGATGAGACGTGTCTGTATTCCTCGCAGGTCGACGCCCAGGGGGCTGATCCGCATACCGGCGGCGTGATGAAGGACGAGGCGGATGGCCACGGCCTCGTGTTTCAGCGTGCGGGAACCATCTTCTACGGCGATTTTAAGGACGGTAAGCCGTCTGGCCAGTGTGTGGCCCTTCAGGCGATTACGCTGGATGAGGGAGTCCGCTACGATTATTCCGTCGGTACGTGGACGGATGGCGTCATGGACGGCGCCGGAGAGTGCGGATACGATTACTATGAAGGCGTGACCGGAGACGGGGCGAAAAAAACGGTGAAGAAAGGAAACTTTGCAGACGACCTGATGGAGGGAGAGATCTCCTATACCAGCGTCAACGGGGATGGGGAATCGACTTCGTGGACCATGACAGTGGAAAATGGGGTGATTGTTCCGGACGCAAGGTGGATTTCCGATACATCCGATGATGGAACGCCTGTCTTTCGGCTGATGGCCGATACGGACGATGTCCACGCCTATGTGGTGGAGGCCGATGCCATGGAGGAAGTGCGCTGGAAGAATATGATTGAGTGGGGAGAGTAGCGGAAGAACTATGAGCCGCGAAAAATGCAGCATTAGTATAACGTATCATAAGTCCTTGTGCATATAGCACCCGCTGTCCACACAAGGACTTACAATACGTTATACTAGTACCGCCGGACCTAAATACGTACTATGCAGTACGCATTTAAGTCCGGAGGCACTAGAGAAGAGAGGGGCGGTGCAGTGAATCAGGAAATGCTGGAACGTCTCAGTGTGATCACGGAAGAAGAGCGGGAAATCTTAAACGGGCGCACAGAGATTGACAGGACAAGGTACACAAAGGGCGATGAGCTTATTACTTCCCGCCGAACGGAGGTGAGGGAGGCTTTCCATATTGACAGCGGGAAGATGCTGGAGCACGGCAAGCTGATCCGAATCCGGCCTCATACCCGGTTCGTTCACTTCCCGAAACACAAACACAACTACATTGAAGTGATCTATATGTGCAAGGGGGAGACGACCCACATGATCGACGGGGAGACGGTTATCTTAAGAACCGGCGAGCTGCTCTTTTTAAACCAGCATGCCACCCAGGAGATTCTGCCTGCCGGAGAGGGAGATGTCGCTGTGAACTTCATCATTTTGCCGGAGTTTTTTGATACTGCCTTTGAGATGATGGGGGAGGAGGAAAATCTGCTGCGGGATTTCCTGGTGGGCTGCTTGTGCAATGACACCCGGTACGCCAGCTTTCTGCATTTCAAGGTGGCTGATGTGCTCCCGGTGCAGAATCTGGTGGAAAACATGGTCTGGACACTGCTCAATGACCAGCCTAATAAGCGGAGCATCAACCAGGTCACCATGGGGCTCCTGTTTCTTCAGCTGATGCACTATACAGATAAGATCAGCCACACCCGGGAGGGCTTCGATCAGAGGCTGATCTTCCAGGTGCTGGGATATATCGACGAGAACTACCGGGATGGAGAACTGACGGAGCTGTCCTCCATGCTGGGATACGATATCTACTGGCTGAGCCGGATGGTGAAACGGCTGACCGGAAGGACGTACAAGGAACTTTTGCAGATCAAACGGCTGAACCAGGCCGCGTTCCTGCTTTTAAATACGAGACTGGCAGTGGCGGATGTGGCTCTGGCGGTGGGATATGACAATACCAGTTATTTCTATCGGATTTTTAAGGCGCGGTACCAGATGTCGCCGAAGGAGTATCGGAAGAATAACAGGGCGCTGTAGAGCGGGGCTATTGATCTTAAGAAGAGATACCAGAGCGTAAAATGGGCGCCAGATAACTAAATAATGAATGGCGGATAAGAGGTCATTGCGAAACAAAGAATCCCCCTGGTTCTAAATAAATGAACCAGGGGGATTCTTTATGTATAAAGGCATATTCAGTTTTCTAAGATTAAGCGGTTGCCGTATACTTTTCAAAAATACGGGTCAGCTGCTTCGTATTCAGATAGCAGATCACAGCCGGAGCGCAGAACAGCAATGGTGGGAAGATCAGGAAACCAGACGCCAGGATGAGCAGTGTGATCGCAAGCATCAGTACGCTGGTAGGCCAGTGGTAAAGTGCCATAATCCAGGAATTGGTGATAATTCTGAACAGGGTATTCTGGAATTTCGCCAGAACCGCGTAGACGTACAGATTCATAAATGCAAAGGACAATGATACGCCAAATCCCAGGATCATGAATAAAAAGCCGGCAGTTCCTTCCTGTTCCAGGCGGTTATAAAGAACGAAATTGATGGTGAGAAGGAGTCCGGCAGGCAAGAGCAGAAGCCAGACTGCCGTCGCCTGCCTGAAATTCCGGCGAAAGGCGCGGAAGTAGGAGGTGGTCAGATAGCCTTCCTCGTTTCGAACGTATTTTAACATAACCTGATAGAGGGCTGCTGTGGACGCACCGACGGTAATAACCGGAAGGCTGCAGAGAAACCACAGAAGGCTCAGCCACAGGAAATTTAGAATCTTGTTGGTTATATTCCAGAGAGGACTGTTATTAGAGAACAGAGAATTCATGCTTTACCTGCCTTTCAACATAACGTGTTGGTATCGGGAAACTGACATAAAGCGGAATCCAGAGCTGATAAGTCCTGAATACGCGCCATCTCCTTTCGAATCTCTTCGACCGCTTCCTTCTTCAGTACCATATCTGTGACATCCAGAAAGCAGACATCCTGGCTTACGGTGTTCACGTCCGGTTTGGCATCGGGTGCAACGCGGAAGCAGGCATCTATGATGGTGGAGAGCTTCTCTTCTTCCGCGATAAATTCAGGGCAGAGGGTTGTGTTTCTGTAGACCCGGATATCCGGATTGCCGGACCAGACTGCCAGAATCCGAACACCGTTCTTTTCCAGGAGGACAGACCCTTCATCCGGCCGTGAAAATGTCACATCCGGGAAGAGATTCCACCGCTGGATATGGGGATTGGGAAGGCGGGTAGCCCGCTCGATCGTGTCCCGGACCAATAAGCCCTTTCGGCGGTGGAAGAGTAAGCTTCTCTGGTGGCGGCAGTTGGTGTAGGCGTCGTGGAAGGCGCTGGCAAAACAACCGTCCTCTGAGGAAGAAAAGCCGTTTACCGGGGAATCGGGGCGGTAGACGCCGTACCATTTGGCGTACATCTCGTCCGGCTGCACCGGCCGCTCATAGGCCAGGACCGTGTTGTGGGAACCCATGTTGTAGAGATAGCCTCTCATGGGGCTTCCCATCCGAATGTTGTGATAGAGCTGGCGGGCATGAGGTTCTCCGATAAATTCCTGTCCATGGAAGGTGAGGAACAGGGAGAGCAGATCCATATGGTTATGACCGGAATTTCCACATGAGGTTTTGGCGGACATCAGGATATAGGTTCCGGTCTCGCTAAAGGAATTTCTGGTGCATACGAATCCTGTTTTGTCATTGCAGTAATCCAGCGAGAGAGAGGCGGGATCAGTACTGTACAGGCCTTTTCGAAGGTTTAAGAGCTCCTTGCAGCACTCACTGCCGCAGGCATCCACTCCCAATTGAAGGACCGGGTTCACCATGGCCCCGCCATTGTCACCGAGGCTGGGATAATAGGCGCCGGGCGGGCAGATTTCGGAGAGAATATGGAAGGTATTTTCAATTCTGGTCATGGCGTCGTGATCCAAAAGGGATTCTTTGTTTACCAGTGCCAGATAGATGCCGCGGCAGATCATCTCACCCAGCGAAGCACCGGACCAGTAGGAGATGGAGTGCTCATTGTATCCGCCGTATTCGTTGTAATCTTCTTTGACATGGCGGCATACGATTTTGGCCCCCCGGCTCTTCATCTCTGCAAAGGCGGGAATCTCCGGAAACAGGCTTCCCAGCATGAAAGGTACCAGACCGCGTTCCCACATATGATGGTTAAATCCACGATAAGTATCGGTATCGAAACGCCTGAACTGAACGCCCAGAAACCAGATCCGGCGGATGAGTTCAAAGGCCAGTTCATAAGGCAGTTCGTAAGGAACCCGGGTGTAGAGGAGACTGATATAGGAAAAAGTCAGCCAGCCTACGCTCATCACATCACGATCCTGGGTGAAGACGAAGTTGTTGGCATTAGGAGCCGTGTTTTCTATTTCAATGGCGTATTGCTCGAAGAACATGGTAAGTACTTCTTCTATTTTATCAAGAACCTCCCGGTCTCCGGTTTCATGGTAGAGAACGGTTAAATATTCAAAAAATTGTCCGCGGACGAAGATATCGTGAAGGGTCCGGTGTGTCTTTCCCTGATCATTCAGGAAGGAAAAATGGGGCAGATTTTCATAATGTTTTCCCAGATCGACTTCGGCCCGTTCCCGTCCCGGTCTTACATAGATGTTCTGCATCATTTTTTTTCCTGCAAACAGGGTAAAATCCTTCACGCTTCCGCCAAAGCCAAGAGAGGCCTGGAAGAAATAGGGAGTCCGGTCCATGTCAATCTTCTGTAAGGGCTCCTGTCTGTAGTCAAAGAGATACCGGACATTGGTGCGGTCCTGGAAGTATTGTACAAGCTCTTTTTTCGCCCGTGCATTATCTCCGGATTCCAGTGCCTGCCGTACGGGTGAGAGTTCCGGCGTCTCAAGGCGGAATGCAGAAAAAACCTCTTCATCACTCACTGCTTTTTCTATAGTTGGTATGGCGATCATAAAAAATCCTCCTCTGTGTTTAATACAATCAGTATAGAAAAGCCTGCCGAAAGCTTCAATGTCACATTCTTGGGGGATGATAGTTTCTTGTTGTGGAAGAGGGAAATGCAGGGGAGAAATGCCTGCATTTACGGAAGATTCAGAGAAAATGACAAGAAAAACAGCGGTTTTTTGGTCCTGCAAAAAATTGTTATTTTGCAATTTTTTATGGATTGCCGGTTCTGAGGTGATGTGCTATCCTCACATTAACGGTACACGACGTACAAAACCCGTTCATGAGAAAGGCGCCAGGCGGGACCGGTATGAGGTACCAGAGCTTAATACCTAATTAAGAAAGCAAGAAAGGATCAAGAATGATGAAAAGAGGATGGAAAAGATGGACGGCGGCTGCATTAACAGCAGCGATGGCAGCAGGCCTTCTCGCCGGATGCGGTTCCGATAAATCAGCGCAGACGGGTTCTGCAGCAGAAACTACTAAGAATGGAAGCACCACAGAAGCAGCGAAGGAGGGAACCACTGCGGGGGACAGTAAGGAAGAACCGGTACAGATGTCATTTTTATACAGCCGCACCTCAGCGGAGGTAGATGATAACGCCGGAGTAGTCAAAATGATTGAGGACCGTTTTAATATTGATATGAAAGGCTTCTATGTAGATGCCAATAATTTTGAACAGAATTTAAATGTCAAGTTTGCAGGCGGAGAGATGCCGGACGCGCTGGTGGTTGATACACCCGCTCAGCTGGCTACTTATGTGGAGGGCGGCATTATAGGGGAGCTGCCCATTGAGCTGATCCGGGAAAAAGCGCCGAATTTTGCAAAGTGTGCGGATGCAAACGACGACGGCTCCCTCTGGAGCACTATGATTTATAAAGGAAAGAACTACGGTGTGGGAAATCCGATGAACGTGATCCCAATGGCCATGTTCTGGAATAAGGACTGGCTGGATAAGCTGGGATTAGACGTTCCAGAGACACTGGAAGAGTATGAGGAGGTACTGACTGCGTTTGTAGAACAGGACCCTGACGGAAATGGAAAGAAAGACACTGCCGGTATGGCGGAGCGTTCATTTGGCGCGGTCTTCGGAGCGTTTGGACTCCGCTGCGTAACCGGAAATACTCCGGGATTTGTTGTGGAAGAGATGCAGCTGGGCGAAGATAATATCCCGTTTTTCCCGTATATCCGCCCGGAAGCCAAGCAGGCCCTGGAGGTGCTGCACCGCTGGTATGAAAAAGGAATCATTGATAAGGAGTTTATTACAGGTGAGAATCATGGAGGCTACAGCTGGCTGTCCCATCCATTTATGAACGGGCAGATTGGTCTGACTTCCGCTCAGCCACGCCATTATTTTGCATATAGCGAGGATACCAGCGATCAGGATAACTGGGGAATCTGTCTGAAAGAAATGAAGGCAGTGAATCCCGAGGCTAACATTGTGGCGGGTCCGGCTCCTGTCGGTCCGGAAGGAAAATCCGGTACCGAGGCATGGTCCAAGGTGGGCCATCTGACCTGTCTGACCACTCAGGCTGTTTCTGATCCAAGAAAGGTAGATGCATTTCTGGCTATGCTGGATGCCTATTATTCTGATCCGGATTTTATGGAATTATCCAACTACGGTCTGGAAGGAAAGCATTTTAAGAATACTGAGCACGGAAGAATCCGGCTGATCGACGGCACGGATCTGCGCAAGGAAGGAGTACTGCAGGTGGACTTCGACGATACGGTCCTTTATGCAAAGGAAATGAACCCGGAAAAAACAGCGTTTGGCAAGAGTATTACCGGAAACGGCTACTACCGCTTCAACACTCCGGCAACCGAGGAATTCTCCAATGTCGTGGCAACCCTGGATACTCTGACCGAGCAGGCATATTTTGACATCATTACCGGCGAAAAGCCTCTGGACTATTTTGACACCTTTGTAGAAGCGTTTAAGAAGGCCGGCGGAGAAGCAGCAGAGAAGGCGGTTCAGAAGGTCTATGCCGAGAACCTGGCTTCCATGCAGAAATAGGAGAGCAGCATGTCAGGAGGTAAAGCGATGGCGTCATCGAAGAGTGTGGCCGGCGGAAAGAAGAAAGGACTGCTTAAGAATTTAATGCAGTACAGGGAGTATTACATCATGCTGATTCCGGGATTTCTGTTCTTTTTAATCTTCTGTTATGGGCCGATGTACGGGCTGGTAATTGCATTTCAGGATTACTACCCGTTAAAGGGAATCAGCGGGAGCGCGTTTGTGGGGCTCAAGCATTTTAAAAGCCTGTTTTCCAACCCGTTTTTCATATCCGTGTTAAAAAATACGCTGATTATCAGCGTGTACAAATTATTAATCTGTTTCCCGGCACCTATCTTTCTGTGTCTGGTTCTAAATGAGATTAAAAGCGTAAGGTTTAAAAAGATTGCCCAGTCCGTCTCTTATCTGCCGCATTTTATCTCCTGGGTTGTGGTATCCGGCATCATCATTGAGTTTTTATCGCCTTCCAGGGGACCGGTGAATATCCTTCTGCAGAATTTGGGATTCAATTCCGTGTTCTTTGTGGCGGAACCGAAGTATTTCCGGGGCGTGCTGGTGGCTTCCGATATGTGGAAGTCCATCGGCTGGGGCTCCATCGTCTATCTGGCGGCTGTGACGGCGATCGATCCCTCCCTCTATGAGGCGGCCGAGATGGACGGTGCGGGCAGGATCCGGAAAATTCTGCACATCACCTTTCCGGCCCTGGTTCCGATCGTGACGGTCATGCTGATCATGGAGTCTGGAAAGATCTTAAATGACAGTTTTGAACAGGTCTACAACTTTTTAACGCCAACCACCTACGGGGTAGGAGATGTGATCTCGACCTTTGTATACCGCATGGGTATTCAGAACATGCAGTACAGCTTTACGACGGCGGTAGACTTATTTAAAAATATTATCTCGTTTCTTCTCGTGATGCTGACGAACTACGTCGCGCGCAGGACGAACGACTATGCATTGTGGTAAGGAGGCCGGTTATGAATAAGAAGAACAGGAAGCGGAAAAGAACTGCAGAGGACTGGCTGGTAGATGGAGTGGCATACGTATTTGCCCTGTTTCTGATGGTTTCAATCCTGCTTCCATTTATGCAGGTAATCACAATTTCCATGAGTCCGGCCTCGGTGGTCAATGCCACAGGCTTCCACTTAATTCCATTAAAGTTTGATTTTTCAGGGTATGAACAGATTTCCACGGATCCCAACTTCTGGCGTAGCTATCTGGTCACAATCGTGAGGACTGTGATCGGTACGGCGGCCGGTGTTCTGGTTACGGTTTTGACGGCCTACCCTCTGGCAAAAACGAATCTGCCGTACCGCAGAGGGCTGATGATGTTTGTGGTATTTACTATGTACTTCTCTGGCGGCATGATTCCCAAATACCTGCTGATCAAGAATATCCACCTGACCAATCATTTTATGGTGTATATCCTGCCTTGCCTGATGACTGGATTTGCGCTTATCATTACGAGAAATTTCTTCATGGGCATTCCGCCGGCGCTGGAGGAATCAGCCAAGATCGATGGAGCCACCAATCTGCAGGTGCTGTTTAAGGTGTATTTTCCGCTGTCCACACCGGTGATGGCGACCATCTCGCTGTGGTACTGTGTGCAGCACTGGAATTCATGGATGGACAATATGCTGTATGTCTCCAAAAAGAGCCTTTATGTGCTCCAGTATGTGCTCCAGACGATTCTGGCTAATGGCCAGACGGCGGACATGGAGACTGCCATAGATGTGGTCGTCCACACGGAGACGATGAAAATGGCTGCGCTGGTTCTGTCCCTGATCCCGATCGTGTGTACCTACCCATTCCTCCAGAAATATTTTGTAAAGGGAATGATTGTCGGCTCTGTCAAAGGGTAGGGATTGTGTTATACTTTAGCTGAGCAGAAGTAAATAGACGGGTTTTAACGAGGAGGAGACTATGAAACATAAGTGGGCTGTAAAGGAAAAGCGATTTTCATCATCGGTATTTGTAGTGATTTTATGGCTCAATTTATTCAGTATCATCATAGTCTCCTGTTTCAATTATTTTGTGTTTCACCGGATGAGCAACAACGCTTACTTAAAAAGCTTTTTAAACTACAACAGCCAGATGACAGATCTGGCATTTAAAAATGTGGACCGGCAGATCATACTGCCGGTGCTCCATATCCCGCAGCTCTATTTTTCCGCGATTGAGGAGAATGGGGATCTGTTATATCCCCAGGAGCATGAAATAACCGGCTCCGCATCGAAGATCACGGCTCTGGCTTCTGCGATGCGGCGGATTCAGAAGCAGCACCCTTACGTGGTGAGTATGGATCTGTACTATGAGGGAACGGGAACCGTGGTAACTGGTTTTGGCAAGGTTCATTTTCCAGAGACAGAGGATAAGAAAAAACACTATATTCCGTGGCTCTCTCAGATGGAGCAGCAGGGGATAACCAGGGGCTTTATAAGACGCCCGGCCGCTCCCTACGCGGTGGATGAACCAGTCATCACCTACGCAGCAAAGGTAACACAGCCCAAATGGCAGGGAAAGTCCATCTATATGGCGGTTCATATCGCCCAGTCTGCCTTTGGGGAATATATACAGGAGCAGGAAGGCTCCCTGGCGGTAATGGCAAAGGACGGGGAGGTGATCTATGACACCCTGCTCTATGCGGAGGAACGGATGTCGGCGGGGGCCGTCATGGCGGAAGCAGGCAGACAGGGGGTAACCTTCGAGGAAGAGGGGCCTCCCGTTTCCTTAAATGTCAGCGGTGATCTGATTACTGTATTTCACACGGTGTCCCCGGACACGGGACTTCGATATCTGTACCGGATCGCGGACAACAGCTTCTATCGGGAATACAATGCCACAAAGCGTGTATTTATTATGGGATACTTAATCTCCATTGGCTTTAACCTGCTGGTTCTGATTATGATCTCTTATTCCAATCACGCCGCATACCGGAAACGGGTACAGGACGCGTCACGGCAGGCAGGAATTGACGCAGGGCAGGATAACAGAAGCTTTGACGCCTCACTGCGAGTGCTGACAAGGGAGATAAGCAGTCTCCATAAGTCGATCGATTCTTCCAAGTCTCTGGTATTTCAGGGAGCCATCCGTTCTATAATTCTGAACAAAAGGCGGGATAAGGATTCCGGGCTTTTAAAGGAGTATCTGTCGGGTGATACTGTGTGCATATTCCTGATCCAGCTTTCGGAGCGGGAGGCGGGAGGCCTGTCCGTTGAAAGCCTGCAGCAGAGGTACGAGCCTGGTCAGAGACGCTACAATATACTTTTTACCACCATGGACAGCGATAACCTGGTGGCGGTGTTCTTGGGTGATGGAACGTATTTAAAAGAAGATTCGGAACAGTTTTTAAAGGAAATAGATGAGATATTCACCGACTGCCATGTCGCCGCAGGCCTGCCTTGCCCGGCGGGAGGAGATGGCGTCAGCAGGAGCTACAGGACGGCGGCAGAAGCCTCAAGGTACCGCTATATCTACCGGCAGGAAAAGTATCTGAGCTATGAACTGCTTAAGCCGGACAAACGAAAAAATACGGGAAGCCATTTAAAGCTGTTTGAACTTATGGAAAAGGATATTAAAAATGAAGATTTTCTGGATTTTAAAATCCGCATGGAAGGCCTGATCTATTCGTTCCAGAACGGAGGCTATACGATTGATTACTGCAGCTCCACGCTGCGTGATCTGGTGACGCTGTTTTATCAGACGATCCAGCAGTACCAGATGGATATGTGGGTGGTGTTCGGTTATGATATCCGGGAGCATTACAAACAGATTCGCGATATCGATACGTTTCACCAATGGGGAAACGACATATGCGAGATCCTGTTAAAAAATGTACAGCAGAAGAAAAATGCCGGAGGTATTGATTTAAAGGATAAAATGATCCGTATCATCGATGAAAATCTGGAAAATGTGTCTCTGGAGTATCTGGCGGATGAGCTTCACATGCGCCCGGACGCGGTCAGTCGGATGTTCCGGCAGATTATGGGGAAAGGCTATGCCGAATATATCAGGGAACAGAAGCTGGGGAGAGCCATCGAACTGATGGACCGGGGACTGAATATCAATGCGGTTGCGGAACAGCTTGGGTACAGCTCTGCCCAGTATTTCATCAAGGTATTTAAGGAGGAGTACGGAATTACTCCGTATCAGTTTAAGAAGAACAGGGAGAAAGAAAACAGGGATTAGTTATGACAGATAAAATTTTTATAGAGGCATACAATGACGCTGCTGCTAAAGTAGAACGAAACAGTGGCCGGATTGGCCTGGCATTCCCCCAGGCTGTCCCCGACGGCGAGCGGGAGTATAATCGGGAGGAGCCGGATTACTGGACCGGCGGCTTCTGGGGCGGTCAGCTCTGGCTGGCCTACCGGGCGCTGAAAAAGGAGCCGCTGCGTGAACTGGCCCGTGCCATAGAGGAGGCCCAGGACGTGCCGCTGAACGAATTTACGAAGCTGCATCACGATGTGGGATTCATGTGGCTGCCTACCGCAGTCCTCGATTATCGGCTGACAGGCCGGGAAGAATCAAGAGTGCGCGGGCTGAAGGCGGCCGCCATCCTGGCCTCCCGTTTTAATTTAAATGGGCGTTTCATCCGGGCCTGGAATGAGGAAAACAGGGAGAACAGCCAGGGACTGGCCATTATTGACTGCCTGATGAACCTGCCGCTTCTCTATTGGGCGTCCAGGGAACTGAACGATCCCCGCTATGCGCAGATTGCACGCGCACATACTGACACGGTTCTTGCGCATTTCGTGAGAGAGGATGCGACGGTGCCTCACATCGTGGAATTTGATGCCGGCACAGGTGCTTATCGGGGGCCGGCTGTGGGGCAGGGGAAGAGTCCCGATTCGGCCTGGTCGAGAGGGCAGGCCTGGGCGGTCTATGGCTTTGCCGCTGCTTACCGTGAGACCGGGGAGGCGTGTTATCTCCGGACGGCAGAGCGGATGGCTAAACGGTTTTTCGAAAACCTGCCGGAGGATGGGATTCCGTACTGGGATTTCTGCTCCGATGAGAAAGACCGGTATGCCAGGGATTCCACGGCGGCTTGTGTGGCGGCCAGCGGGATGCTGGAGATTGCCGGGCTCACAAAGGAAGACCGGGAAAAAGAATATTTTACGGGTTGTGCAGGGAAGATTCTTGAGAATATCATAACAAATGTCGCGGATTTTGGCGATGATACCCAGGGAATCGTGAGAATGGGGACCGTCAACTACGCTCAGAAGCGCTACATCAACACCTCCGTTATCTACGGAGATTTTTACTTTATAGAAGCTCTGGGGAAAATGCAGGGGCTTACGGGAGCGTTCTGATGGAGACAGAAGCTTCCCTGTGACAGGAAAGGAGAATTTGGTTATGCAGCCAAATATTGTACTGATTAATTGTGATGATTTAGGTTATGGAGACTTAGGATGCTATGGCTCGGAGAAGAATGACACTCCCTGCCTGGACGCCCTTGCAGCCGGAGGACGAAGGTTTACCGATTTTTATATGGCTTCTGCGATCTGTTCCCCCTCCAGAGGCGCTATGATGACCGGCTGTTATCCGCCACGAATCGGTTTTGGATCGTTTCATGGGGAGATCGTCCTGTTCCCCGGAGACTGTATGGGGCTTCATCCCGATGAGGTGACCATGGCGGACGTGTTAAAAAATGCGGGCTACCGGACTATGCACATCGGAAAATGGCACTGCGGCGATCAAAAAGAATTTCTTCCCACCAGCCATGGCTTCGATGATTACTACGGACTTCCGTACAGCAATGACATGGCAATCTCGGAGAAAAATGTGAACTATCCGCCGCTTCCGCTGGTCCACGGAACGGTTGTGATCGAACAGCAGCCGGACCAGCGCTCCCTGACGGAACGCTACACGGAGAAAAGCATTGAGTTCATCCGGGAAAGCGGAAGGAATCCCTTTTTCCTCTATCTGGGGCATCTGCACGTACACTTGCCTCTCTATGCGCCGGAACACCTGGTGAAAAAATCCAGAAACGGGGATTACGGCGCCTGCGTCATGGCTGTTGACTGGTCCACGGGGGCGATTGTGGAGGCGCTGAAAAAGTATGGTGTCTATGAGAACACGCTAATCCTGTTTACCTCCGATAATGGTTCGAGAAATGATTTTGGGGAGAGCAACGGGATCCTGCGCGGTGGCAAAGGAGAGACCTGGGAAGGCGGTCTGCGGGTGCCGTTTATCGCCCATTGGAAGGGGAAAATCAAACCGTCTGTCAGCAGCGAGATGATCTGTTCACTGGATCTTCTTCCATCGCTTGCGAAGATTGCCGGCGGGGAGGTGCCAGGAGACCGGATTCTGGATGGCCAGGACCTATCGGACCTGATTCTGGGAAATACAGAGAAATCGGCTCGAAAAGTATTTTTTTATTACCTTCACAATACACTGGAGGCGGCCCGGGCGGGCGAGTGGAAGCTTCATGTGGCAAAGCCCCGGGTATCCAGAGACGACGAGGAGCTTACCCGGGACAGTTCCGCCGTGCCGAAGCCCAGGGTTGATGACAGCGTGGAAGTAAGAGAACTCTACCATCTGGCCGTGGATCCTTCCGAAACCCATAATGTGTATGACGAGTATCCGGATATTGTGGAAGCGATTATGAAGGAAATCCGGCGATGCCGGGAAGACATCGGGGATGCACTCACTCATACGGCCGGAAAGAACGTTCGCGCGATCGGCTATGCAGAGAACCCGAAGCCTCTGACCGAGTATAAGGAGGACTACCCGTATCTTGTGGCTATGTATGACAAGACAGAGGTCGGATGAGATTCCGGAGAAAAGCCAGAAGTCCTGCATAGAGGCTCAGTTTGAGCTGATGATGGATACATATAAAAAGGTGGAAGAAAGAGGGGCGTCCCGGAGATGAGCGCCGCTCAGATTGCACTTTTGGCGGCAAGGAGGAAGAGAGATGGAAGCCTGGATAACTGAGGCATTTGAGAGGATAAAGGAGAAGCTGTCGGCAGAGTGCGGCAGATGGGGCAGCCGCATTCCCTATCAGACCGAGAACGGCAGATACGTAACGGATTACGCCGAGAAAGATATTTACTGGTGGACCAATGGTTTCTGGCCGGGGATTCTTTGGCAGATGTACTACGCCACCGGGGAAGAAAAATACCGGATGGCAGCCGCGGAGACGGAGGAGAAGCTGGATCAGGCATTGTATGGATTTACCGGCCTGCATCACGATGTGGGATTCATGTGGCTTCACAGCGCGGTGGCGGACTGGCGTTTGACCGGATCGGCGAAATCCAGGGACAGGGGGCTGATGGCGGCCAGCGTCCTGGCAGGGCGCTTTAATCCCGGGGGAGGCTTTATCCGTGCATGGAACCCGGAATGCGTCGAGCCGGGAGAGGACTGTACCGGCTGGATTATTGTGGACTCCATGATGAACCTGCCGCTGCTTTACTGGGCCAGTGAGCAATGGAAGGATCCCAGATTTTATAATGCAGCGGTAAGGCATGCGGACACTGTCCGCAGGACGCTGGTAAGACGGGATGGATCGTGCGGCCATATCGCCGCGCTGGATCCCTGCACCGGAGAGTTGGAACGGCTTCTGCCTGGGCAAGGGTATTCGGCGGATTCCGCCTGGTCCAGAGGCCAGTCGTGGATCATCTACGGCTTTGTGCTGAGCTACCGCTATACGAAGGATGAGAGGTATTTGGAGACAGCGAAGCAGGCGGCCCACTATTTTATAGCAAATGTGGCACTGAACGGCAATATCCCGCTTTGTGATTTTCGCCAGCCGGAGCGCCCGGCGTTGATCGATACATCGGCGGGACTCTGTGCGGCCTGCGGTCTTATGGAGCTGGCGGACTGGCTGCCGGAGGGAGAGCAGGCGCTTTACCGCCGCCATGGGGAAGCTATGGTGCGGGCCGTATTCGAATCCCACTGCGACTGGGATATCGGCAGGGATTCCATTGTCAGGGATGGAAAAGTGGAGTACCATGGGGACAAGAATAGCACAGATTTAATCTATGCGGATTACTTCTTTGTGGAAGCTGTTTTTAGATTAATGGGAAAAGCCTTTTTTATCTGGTAAACGGTTCCGGACCCTTAAAATCTAACAGATCCGCAGTACGAGATATCCCCGCCAATGGCGGGGACTTTTTCGAACATTATACTTTATGGCACATCTCTCCCCTCCTCCAGCTTACCGGACTGCCAGAGCAGGAAGAAGAGAAGCGCAATTCCTGCCGGGACACCGGCTATGAGGGGGAGGCTCTTTAACGCATCGCTTACCATCTGGCCGATGAACAGTGCGGCGATCAGCGTAAGGGCTTTTCCGTGGCCGTTCTGCCTCCTGCTGGAAGACAGTGTCAAAAAGAGATAAAGGAGCGGAAGCAGCAGCGCGAACTGCAGGAAAGCGCCGGGAATATCATCCTTCATCTGCATTCTGAAATAGGAATGGTTTGCGTCCGCGAATTTCTGCATCAGGATGGTGCCGGCCTGCCCATTGAAAAGGGAAAACGCCATGACCGCCGCGACCGCAGTCAGACGCGAGAAGATCCGCAGCCATGGATTGGGCTCGGCCAGGCGCCAGAGCTCATTCTGCCGGGCGTCCGGCTTTTCCAGCATATGGTTCATCCCGTAAAACAGTCCCAAAAGCAGGGAAGCTGCGTAACAGATACTGATGAGCAGGACGAGTAATCCCGCTTTTTTATCGATGACACGGCAGGCGGAAAGCGGGAGAATCAAAAGCAGCCCATTCAGAATGATGAAAAATGCCGCCGCTGTCCGTATCTCATAAAATACTACCTGAAGCTGCCATTTTATAGATTTCCATACTCTAATCATGTTTGATCTCCTCCAGATAATACTGTTCCACGGATTTGTGGTGCCTCATTCTGATTTCTTCCGTTTCCATCTGCCAGACACGTCCGTCAGCGAGGAATATGACCTCATCGAACAGAGACTCCAGATCCTTCAGCAGATGAGTCGCCATGACGATGGAGCTGTTGTCTGCCATATTCTCCAGGAGGAAGCGCTTCATATCTTTCTTGAAATACGGGTCGATTCCATCAAAGGGCTCGTCGAAAAGATAGAGGCGGCTTTTCCTGCACAGCCCCAGAATCATGCAGAGCCGTTCCTGGTTTCCCCTGGAAAGGCGGCAGAGCCGTGTCCTGCGGTCGATCTTCGACTGCTCCAGCAGCATCAGGGCGCGTTCCCGATCAAAGTCGGGATAAAAATCCCGATAGAAGCCTGCACAGTCGTCCGCGGTCATCCATTCGTAAAAGTGACTCCCTGAAAGAATGTAGGAAGGGGGTGCTTCCTCGCGGATGATCTGCCCGCCATCCGGCCGGAGCAGACCAGCCATCAATTTTAAAAGCGTGGACTTTCCGATTCCGTTGTCACCCACGACTCCGATAATCCGGTTTTCCCGGACCGTGACAGAGGCGTGATCCAAGACCCTCCAGCCATTTCGTTTTTTAATGACATCCTGCAAACGCAGCAGACAGGTAGATGCCGCTGTTATATCCTCAGTTCTTATATCATCTTTTCTCATATCCTCAGTCCTCATATCCTCAGTCCTTATATCCTCAGTCCTCATATCCTCAGCCCTCATATCCTCAGCCCTCATTTCGGGCCTCCCTCCAGTTCCTGTGAAACCGCAGCTCTGATCTGGTCATCTGTCAGCCCGCAGTTTCTCATGCGGCCTATAAAGTCCTGTATCAATCCAGTTACCATGTCTTCCGACAGCTTCTCCTGTATATCAGGTCGGACAAAGCTGCCGATGCCCTTCCGGGTCACGATGATTCCCTCCGCCTCCAGATACTGGATAGTCCGGTGGATCGTGAGGGGGGAGACCTCGAAAAGCACTGCGTATTCCCTCACGGAAGGCAGTTTCTCTCCGGGCTTTATGGTTCCGTTTATGATTTGTTCTTTTATGAAGGTTCCGATCTGGATATAGATCGGCTGGTCATTTTGAAAATCCATGGAGAGGCCTCCTGTTATACTGTTATATATATGTATAACAGTATAGCGAAAAAAGACGGAGCTGTCAAGTTTGAATCGGATTCAAAGTTTGCAGGAAATACGGCGGAAGCAAAAATAATCCTCCTGTTTCCATAGCAGAGCGGCTGAGGGGTAAAAAATAGTTCCCGGCCAGCTCATCACATTTTCGTGAGCCGGCCGGGAACTATATGGCTTTGTCATGGTATTAGATTTTTACATCAGGCCAGGAGCCTGTTTGTATATTCATTCCTGCTCTCTGCACGCCCTGGCACCCTGTCAGACAACCGTCTGTCATCTACAGGCTCAGATCCTTTCCGCCATTTACCCGGTTGAAGATCAGCAATGAAACGACCGTTAGAACCGTCAGTATGGTGGACAGCGCTGCCGCTATGCCGTAGTTGCCTCGTACTACCTCCGTGTAAACGGCGACCGTCAGTGTCTTTGTCTTGCCTGTATACAGGATGATGGCCGTGGACAGCTCGCTGATCATGGTAACCCAGCTTAAGATTGCGCCGGAGACGATTCCGGCCGTCATCATGGGTACGGTAACCTTGAAAAATGATTTCATCTTCGATGCGCCGAGGGAGATGGCCGCTTCCTCGATGCTCATCGGAATTTGCTGCAGGATCGCTACCGAGGAGCGGATCGTATATGGAAGCCGCCGGATTACGAGGGCAACGACCATGATCAGCATGGTACCGCTTAACATGACAGGCTTTTTATTGAAGCCGGTAAGAAGCGCAATACCGAGAACGGTGCCGGGCACGATATAAGGAATCATGGAGATGATATCCACCGTGCTGGTGAGCGCGTTCTTTCTGCGGACGACTAAGTAGGCGATCATGATCGCCAGCAGGACTATGATGACGAGGGCGCAGATCGGGATGATAATCGTGTTCTGAATACTCCGTCCCAGCTTTCCAAACGCGGAAGCGTAGCTTTCCAGCGAGTAGCCGGGGACGAAGATCTTTCCCTCCGTCTTTTTGAATGAGGTGTAGCTGACGTATATCTGGGGCAGAATCGCGATTCCCACGACCAGATAGGAGGCCGCGTGAGCCAGGAAGCCGGCCAGCCCTTTGGGCGCCTTCTCCTCGATGGGATGCAGGGCATTTAAGGAAAATGCGTTCTTATTGGACACGTATTTCTGCGCCAGGAAGACGACAGTGGTGACGACGATGGCGATAACCGCGATGGCCGCCGCAAATCCGTCGTTGCCGCCCACCTCGTTGATAAACTCCGTATAGAGGACGACCGGGAAGGTCCGGTACCCTTCGCCGATCAGCATCGGTGTTCCGAAGTCCGCGAAGGAACGCATGAATACCAGCAGGGCCGCGGCCAGAAGCGTTGGCATGATTAACGGAATGACAACCTTGAAAAAGCATTTAATGCCGGAACAGCCCAGGTTGTTGGCCGCCTCCACCAGGGAATTGTCGATATTTTTGAGCGCGCCCTTGGCGTAGAGGAATACCAGCGGGAACAGCTGCAGCGTCATGACGAGCACGATCCCGCCGAAGCCGTAGATATCCGGTATGGTAATTCCGATATTCTTGAAAAATGTAGTGATGACACCGCTTCTGCCCAACAGAAGGATCCAGGAGTAAGCGCCGATAAACGGTGCGGACATGGATGCCACGATGATCAGGATGTTCAGCAGAGATTTTCCTTTTATCTTATAAATGGAGAAGATATAGGCTAACGGCGTTCCAATCGCAATGGACAGAACCGTCGCCGCGATGGACACCTTAAAGCTGTTGAACAGGGTGTTGAAATAGTAACTCTTAGAAAAGAATTTGGTAAAGTTGGCCATGGAGAACTGGCCTGTTTCGGCATCTATGACAGACTGCTGAATTAAGTGGGCCATAGGATAAATCAGAAACAGGGCATAAACTGCGATGGTGCACAGCGTTATGATTCCCCATATGTCCAGCCGGAATTTGCTATTATCCTTCATAGAATGCCTCACTCCTTACGAGATTTACACTGCCTTCCTTGTTAAAGATATTGATTTTATGCTTTTTCACCTGGAGCAGTACCCTCTGTCCCGGCTTCAGCTCGTCTTCGATGGAAGACTCCTCGACGATTTCTACTGTCTTCTGCCCGTCGTCAGTCTCCACAAAATAGTGTGTATTTAAACCGAGATACGTATATTCCTTTACGACGCCGGAGATGCCCTCTGTTCCATCCGGGGAGATGACGAATTCCTCCGGGCGCACGGAGCATAAGACCTCCTGGCCGGCCGTCTGTTTTAAGCAGTCCATCTCCACCCGGTATCCGTTGCCGAAAACGATAGAGCCGTTCTCCACCCGGGCGGGAATGATGTTGGTTCTGCCGATAAAGGTGGCGACGAAGACATTCTTTGGTCTCTGGTATATGTCCTTGGGAGTGCCGACGTGCTGAATGACGCCGTCCTTCATGACTGCGATGGTATCGCTGATGGCCATCGCCTCCTCCTGATCATGGGTGACATAGACGGTGGTGATGCCGACATCCTTCTGGGTGTGGCGGATCACGATTCTCATCTCCAGACGAAGCTTGGCATCCAGATTTGACAGTGGTTCATCCATCAGCAGAACGTCCGGGGTGATGACCAGCGCCCGGGCCAGCGCAACACGCTGCTGCTGGCCGCCGGAAAGCTGGTTGGGCATACGCTCGGCAAACTGCATGATCTGCATCAGATTTAAGTATTTATCTGTCTCAGTCTTAATCTTTTCTTTTTCAATCTTTCTGTTTTTTAAACCAAAAGCAACGTTGTCGCGTACCGTCATATTGGGGAATATGGCATAGTTCTGAAAAACCATGCCGATATTCCGCTTGCTGGGGTCCATATCATTGATGCGGGTGTCATTGAAATAGATATCACCGCCCTCAATGGAGTTGAATCCAGCGATCATACGAAGAAGTGTGGTCTTGCCGCAGCCGGAAGGCCCAAGGAGGGTAAAGAGTTCCCCGTCCCTGATGGTGGCATTTAAGTCCGGGATGACTGTGTTATTACCATACTTCTTAACTGCGTCTTTTATAATAATTTTACTCATCTTTAACCTCCGGCCCTCTCATTTACTCTACTTGGATGACTCTATGCTTGTGAAAATATCGGTATACTTGTTCACGAGCTCTTTCTTATGAGCGCTCACATACGGGATATCCTCTTCGATTACATAGATGTCAGACATTGGTGTCATGAAATCACTGGTTTTCGCGTCTTTTAATACCGGACGGTTGGTCAGGGTTGTTCCCCAGATATTCTGAACTTCCTCGCTGATTATGAAGTCGATAAACAGCTTTGCATTATCCATGTTCTTCGCACCTTTTACGATGGTTGCGGATGCCGGAAGATAAACACTGCCTTCCTTTGGATAGATGATCTTGACCGGAGCGCCGTCCTTTACAAGCTGCGCGCACGGATCTTCATAGGAAAGGCCCACCAGATACTCGCCGTCCGCGACTCCCTTGTATACACCTGAGGAGCTCTCGATGATCTTTCCGTCGATATTGGTAAAGAGATCTTCCACGTATTTCCAGGCTGCGTCGTCCTCATATCCGCCCATAGCCAGCAGAATGTTGGTCAGCTGCGCAAATGCGGAGGAGGAGTTGGCCGGGTCGGCCGTTGCGATCTTGCCCTTTAATTCCGGATTTAACAGATCGGCATAGCCCTCGACCTTGATATCCCCGATTAAGTCGGTGTTGACGATTAAGCAGCTGCCGTCGAGTACGTTGCCAGTGATGAAGCCGCAGGTATTCTTGTAGGCGTCGAGTACGCCGGAATCGTTAGGAGATACGTATGGTTCCCAGAGGTCTTCATTGTCAAATGCCAGGGACCAGGAGCCGCCGAAGAGTACGTCGGCGTACGGATCATTTTTCTCGGACTGGATTCTCTTGACCAGTTCTCCGGTGCCGGCCTGGATCACTTCCACGTCAACGCCGTACTTTTCTTCAAACAGCGGGATTGTCGCGTTCATGAGTCCTTCGGAGTTGGGAGAGTAAACCACCAGCTTGCCGCCGCCCTTTTTCGCTTCAGGCTCTGCCGCCTTTGTATCGCCCGCCGCCTCGGTGCCTGCTTCTGCCTTCGGAGCCGCCGTTGTCGCCGGTGTGGAAGAGGAAGAAGAACAGCCCGCCAGAGCCGCTGCCGTCATCGTGAGCGCCATTGCCAATGCAATTGTTTTTTTCATAGTAAATCCTCCTTCGATTGTTGTTTGTATCTCTATTTTAGTAAATATGCATAAAAGATAATACCTGAATTTCCGAACAAACAGCAAAAATACCGAACACATCAGAGAGATCTGTTCGGTATTTTTGTATGTATCCACGGTGTACAAGTTCAAATGCCTTTATATAATCTTTATACGGTATTCTTTTGGGGAGCAACCCATGTATTTCTTGAAGACGTAGCTGAAATACTTATAGTCCCCGATCCCGCATTTCCATCCGATATCGGAAATGGCATTCCCCTCGTCCGTCAGCATGGCCAGGGCCTTCTGGATGCGGTACCGGTTCAGATACTCGATTACGGTGGTGCCTAACGCCTTCTGGAACCGCTGGTTTAAATAGCGCTCCGAGTAATGCAGCTCTTCTTCCAGGTCGGCCAGCGCGATCTTCTGATCGTAGTTTCTGGCGATGAAATCGAGAATCTGAGAGGCGACCGGGTCCATACCGCCCATGGAGTCCGGCTCCGGTATCAGAACGGAATGCTTCAGCTTTTCCCGATCCTCCATCTCACGGCGGAGAATTCCGATGTTTTTCAGTTCCAGGGCCGCCCGTTCCAGCGCCTCCTTCATTTCCTCCATATCCAGGGGTTTTAAAACGTAGTAGGAGACGCCGTTTCGGATGGCTTCCCTGGCATACTCAAAGTCGGAGTAGCCGGTCAGGATGATGGCGACGTAATCATAGGCACATTTCGTCCTGGCGATCATCTGGAGTCCGTCCTCCACCGGCATGTTGATATCGGTTATGACGATGTCCGGGTTCCGCTCTGCGATCAGAGCGCCGCCCTCTTCCCCGTTTCGTGCCTCCCCGACGACACTGCAGTTAAATTCCTCCCACGGTACGGAGTTTTTGATTCCTCTTCGGATGATGTCCTCATCCTCTACCAATATTACACTGTACAAGGTTTCCTCTCCTTATTTTTTAATCTGATATCCACCCGGAAATATTCCCCTTCCCGGCTGTCTATGGTCATCTCGCTGTTGTCCCCGTATTCCAGCACAATGCGCCGGGCCAGATTCTGGAGGCCGTTGTGCTCAGTTTTCAGTTCTTCTGATTTTAACATGGCCCGCAGGGTCTCCAGCGTGGAGCGGGGAACGCCTGGGCCGTCGTCCTCGACGCTCAGATAGAGGTAGTCTTCCTCACACCATCCGCGTATGGCGACACGGATTTCCATCTTCTTCTTAAAACCGTATTTAATGCTGTTCTCGATGATGGGCTGTAAAAGCAGCTTCGGAACACGGTATCTCATGCACTCGTCCGCAAGGGCGGTCTCGCAGAGAAAACGGTCTCCGAACCGGGTCCGCTGGATATAGAGGTAGTCTTCTATGTATCGCATATCCTCAAGCAATATGACATCCTGCTTCGTGTTGTTGATGCTGTAGCGCAGAATATGCGTGAATTTCTCGATGAGGTGAGCGGCTTTGTCGGGCTCCGACATGATCAGGTACTTGATGGTGTCCAGTGTGTTATAGATAAAATGAGGATTGATCTGGGTCTGTAGGTTGCTGATCTCGATCATGCTGTTTAAACGGATTAAATCGGTGTTGCGCGTGTTCAAATCGTTGATGCTCTTAACCATGCGGTTGATCTGGCTGGCGATCTCCTCGAATTCATCTCCGGTATGGATTTCGATCACATGGCCGCTGTCGCCGTGGCGTATGATCCTCATCTCATCGGCCAGCATGCCGACCGACCGGGCGTTCTTTTCCGCCATGAGTTTGGAGAGCCTCAAGGTCATGATAAACCAGATCACGCCCAGAAACACGATGGTCAGGATACCGATGGTAAGATAGAGCACATTTTTCGGGTAATAGATAAAGGAATAGAGAAACACGCCCTCGTCCTTCATAAAATGGGACGAAAGCAGGTACCGGTTTCCGTGAAGGAAGACCATGCGCTCCTGTGATTCATTTCTGAATTTATTGGTATTCCGCTCTGGCAGAAATCCCTCGCGGGAGCAGAAGATGATATCCCCGTTTGCGGTGGTGATGATGTTGTCGTACTGATAATCGGAAAACAGCCGGGCCCAGTCATGGCCGTTTAAATAGGCGCCCACGAACCCGATGAGTTCGCCGCCGCGGTAAAGGGGCTTGGAGAAGACGTATTCCGAGGTGTCCCCGGTAAAATAGTAGACGGTGTGATAGAGGTCCGGGCCATTTTCGGCTGCGTTGTCGCAGACAATGCCGTTAAATGCGATCCGGTGCAGGTTCATATCATCGGCGCCGTAGCTGGTATAGACGATATTCCGGTCCCGGTCTGCCAGAATTAAGTTCAGGCGGATCGGGCTGTCTACATTGTACTTGCTTAAGGAGTAATGCACCTCGCTGCCATCCGTCCCATCCTCGATACACTTCGTAAAAACGGAGTTATTTTCCGTGTCGTTCAAGTAGGAATCCGTGGCGTAATAAGCCGTTTGAAAGGTGCTGGACAGGAATTCAATGTGTGCCTGCACATTAAACCGAGTGTTTAAATAGTTAATCCCGAAAATGGCGGCTGAAAAAAACAGGCATCCGATGAAAACCAGGAAAACAATATTTCTGGTTGCCGCTTTTTCCAGCTGTTTTTGAAAAATAGTCTGTTCCCGTTTCTGTTTTAATGCCATGACGGCCTCCCATCGAAGGGCCTGCGGACAGTAACGGTCCGCAGACAGATATTCATACATGCAGTATAGCACAAGAATAAAAGGGTGTACACAAGCGGCGTCCAAATCTATTTGAGTAAAAAAATATCGACTTAAGTAAAATGGAGAAAATATCCCGTTTTGTAACCGGTCTGTAACTGAACGTCCCTATAATCAGAAACCGGACTTCAATGGAAACAGGAGGAAATGGATGAAAGGATATTCGTATTTAAAGAGGGCGTTTACATGGCTGCTTACGGTTGTCATCACAGTATCGTATGTGCTGCCGGGGACTGCGGTAACGGCATGGGCGTCAGAGAAAGAGGAGGCGGGAGAGTATCCCCTGCTGGGCTATATAGATGACATCACCGTTCTGTTCGACGGGAAAGAAGCGGCGCCGGGAGATGAATTCAGTGATCTGGACCCGGAGGAAACGTATGTCGTATCGGCCTCGTATCAGAGCGGCGACATTGCGGAAGCGCTGCTTGGCGGAGCGCTGGCGGCGGGAGTGGAATATAAGATTCCGCTGCCGGATGTATTTCCGGTTTCCGGCAATCAGGAAACGCTGGAGCTTGTCCTGAAGAAAAATGAGACAAATGCGGAGCTGTATGACCGCCTTGGAGAAAACAACCACGTGATAGGAACCGTGACCTTCACCTTCCGTCAGGCGGTGCCGGCCACGGCTTCTGACAGTACCGCCAGCCGCGGCAGCTTTGCGTCTGTGCGGTTCAACCGCTCTTTTGTTGAAAAGATTCAGCGGCTGAACGGGAGAACACAGCAGAAGAAGGCATCTCCGTCGGTGGCCACGGTCTCCCAGCTGTCGGACGACGAGCCGGAGGAGGACATCATCGAGGTGAGCGACATCTGGTTCTCCTTCCGGGTATCGGGGAGTGTGGAATGGAGCAATATCTGCAGTAAGGATGTGTATGAGACGGTTCTTCCATTTGAGGGCTTCGGTGACATTTCCCTTCAGTTTCAGGAGCCTGTTCTGGATAAGAAGGAGCAGATAAAGATATCAAAGGAATTTTCCTTCCGGGACTCGAGAGGAGCCGCGGTCTGGGAGATTACCGCAAAGACCACAAATGGTGCAAAATTTCCGGAGGGTACCGTGATCCATGATACCTACAGCGACAATTCCGTCTGGCTGGAGGATGAGGTAACGGTCGTTTCAGACGGGAAAGCACTTGGCACTGAGGACTATGCAATCGAAGCGATACCGGAAATACACGGTTTTGCGGTGACACTCCTCCGGGATACGGTCTCTCCGGTGACCATGACCGTAAAGACGAAACCGGTTATGGATCTGGATGCCGTAGACAAACCGGTTATGGATCTGGATGCCGCCGGCGTCGTAGACAAACCGGTGACAATTAAAAATCAGGCCGGTATTACCGTCGGCGATCTGGCGCTTGATACGGCCGATCAGACGTATACCTATCCGGCGGCATTGCTGCAGAAAACGGCCGGGGAGATGAAAAACGGGATTCTGCCGTGGACGCTGACGGTGAATCCCGGCGGGGCATATCTGGAGGAAGGCTTCACCATTTCAGATGAACTGAATGAGAAACTGACTTATAGCGGCAGTTTCAAAGTGTATTCCTATGAGGGAAAAGACAACAGTTTGAAGCTGACTGAGCTTTCCGGACACGGAATCACGGACGCCTACGATGAAGAGAGCAGGGTATTAAGCTTCGATATACCGGAAGGGCTTGAAATCCCCCTGAAAATAGTATTTGAGACTGCGTATCAGGAGGGATTAAACGGAGGCGAAACGATCACCAACGTGGCGACGGCCTATGTGGCAGACCATGTGATCCGCTCGAAGCAGGCAGCAGGCAGTATCCCGGGCGGCCAGGTCCTCTCCAAAGAGGGAAAATGGGATGGGCGTCAGATTACCTGGTCCATCCATATCAACAAACAGGAAATGCCGCAGAACCACGTAATCATCACCGATTTGCTTCCAGTCGGCCAGGAATTTACCGGAACCGTCACAGTCAGTGACGAAGGACAGCCTGGCGGAGCGGTGGAGCTCTATCGTTTCGGCGGTGAGGAACCGGAGAGTACCATGGCGGTGGAGCTGGAAGGAAAGGAAACACAGCTTACCTTTACCCGCGGGATCGTGGAAGAGGACGGGGAGGATAAGGGAAAAGAGTACTTTACCATTGATTTTGGTGAAGATTTCGTGATGGAAAAAGCCCATGTCGTGACTGTACACACCTTTTTAAACGGGCAGGACAACGTAACAGACAACCAGCAGCGGGCATACGTAAACCATGTGGAGCTGGAAGCCGATGAGAAAAAGATCGTCATGGATTACGATGGCAGCGTGAAGCTGACGCCGCCCGTTGTGCTCAAGAAGACGGGAGCCTATGACGGCAGTACCCAGAAGCTTAACTGGACCATAGAGGTCAATGGGGGAGAGTTTTTACGCAAGGGCTATGTGTTGAAAGACTGTCTGGCACAGCCCCATGCCAACAGCGGCTCCTACCCGGTTGCGGATGGAGGGAAGCTTAAGGACCACACCGATATTTCGTCAGTCAGGATAGAAGTGAGGGAAAAAAGCAGCCCGGATGGACCAGCTTCGAAAACCTGGCATACGGTGCTGGATACAGAGACGGGAACCTGGAATCCCGCGGCAGTTTCCGAAGGCTTTGAACTCACGTATCAGACAGGAAGCTACGAAGCATTAAAAGGAGCCGGGCCGGTAACGGATGGAACCGTGGTAGCTTCCGCGGAAGCGGTGGAAGCCATGATCCGGAATATCATGAACGACGGAACGCCGGAAGTGCTGGCATTTTCCTTCGGCGATATTGATCAGTATTTCAAAGTGACCATAGGAACCACATTCAGAAAGACCGCGGGTGAAACCATCAATCATCACGATGAGATCACATACAGAAACCGGGCGGAAAGCTGGTACGAGGGGCTGAAGGGAACGATCGGAGCGGATGGACTTTATCAGTACAAGGGCATGCGCCACATGATCGATTTCCGGAAGAGTTCCAAAGTGGAAGGCAAAGATGCCATTCTGTGGAATATCAATATCAACGACGATAAGTTCCCGGTGGATATAGAAAATGACTGTGACCATGCGTCGCTTGGACTTGAGCCGGGACTCTGTATCACGGATACGCTTCCCAGAGGAATGGAACTCAAAGACGGCCGGATCACCGTAAAAAAGAGCGGCCGGGAAATAACAATGACCGAGGGTGTTCATTACGTTCTCACCGGGGAGCCGGGAGAGCAGACGCTGATTATCCACATTCCGGCTGAGTTTAATGAGGAGGGCCAGGCGCGTCTGGCAGATTCCTTTGTCGTGACATACCGCACGCAGGTGATGACGCTGGAAGGAATGCTTCTCAATACGCCGGTGGTCTACCAGAACGCGGCAAAATGGAGTTATAACCAGTACGTTTCAAAGGAGACCTCCAGTTCACAGAAGATCATCATGTATGACATGTCCGCCGATGCCGGAGGCACGGGAACCGGACTGAAAAAGGCGGAGATAACAAAGTATAAGGTCGATAAACACGGAAAGAACCGCGTAATATTCCCGGGAGTGGAATTTACTCTGGAAAAGAAGGTTGACGGAAGCTGGGTGAAGGTGACTGCGGCCAGAACCGGAGACGATGGAAAAGTGAGCTTTGCAGCTCTGAATCCCAAGACCGAATACCGGATCCGGGAGACGGGCGGTTATGAGGGATATGAACCGTCAAACGATGTCCATATCGACTTTTCGAAGGGGAATTTTGCGGAGGACGTGATCAATTATCCGATTGATGAGGAGCCGGAAACGCCACCTGAAACGCCGCCGGTGACAGAGCCGGAGACGCCGCCAGTGACGGAGCCAGAGACACCGCCGGTGACGGAGCCGGAGACACCGCCGGTAACTCAGCCAGAGACACCGCCGGTGACAGAGCCAGAGACACCGCCGGTAACTCAGCCAGAGACGCCGCCAGTAACGGAGCCAGAGACACCGCCGGTAACGGAGCCGGAGACACCGCCGGTGACCCAGCCTGAAACGCCGCCGGTGACAGAGCCAGAGACACCGCCGGTAACTCAACCAGAGA